>ERZ773049.30-NODE-30-length-73382-cov-6.587983_pt1 | contig 73382 bp, 91 predicted proteins | sample MGYA00580633_ERZ773049 | MGnify/ENA primary metagenome ERZ773049 (study PRJEB29015, sample SAMEA2737991) | human oral metagenome | biome: human oral; feature: human-associated habitat; material: dental | place: China | collected 2066 ...
GTCACTAGTCACTTGTCACTAGTCACTTGTCACTAGTCACTTGTCACTAGTCACTTGTCACTAGTCACTAAAAGTAGAGTCCCGACTTCTTGGCCACAGGCTCCCGCAGCACCAGCGGCTCGCCTTGGTAGCACGGGAACAATGCAGGGTGTGCCTTTATATATTGTAATAGCAAGTCCCTATATCCCTGCGCCCGCTCCAGGAATCCCTCCTTAAGGGCTTTTAGCTGGGTATCACTCAGCAGCATGGACTTCTGCCAAGGCAGCTGCTCCCATTGCAGCACGATTCCCGAAGTGGTATAGGTAAGCCCCTGCATGAATACAGCATCGGCCAATGTGTAGTAGCCCACGATCTTCCTAAGCAGCGCAAGCGCCGTCTCGTCCCCGCGTATATCCGAGAGCACACAGGGCGACAGCTGCGGGGCTATGTACAACTCCCATATATCCCGCATCAGGGGCAACAGCCGCAGGAAGATCTCGTACGAATCCCCTATCGAATACAGCGCCGACAGCTCCCGCGGACTACCAAAGAGCGACCCCGCCACCTCACGGGCAAAGGGCAACTCCGCCCCAAGGGAACTCGTGGAGAGGAGCGCCACAGCACCATTGAGCGCATGATCCCCTATGCGTACCGCGTTCAGCCCATAGTCTCGCACGTCCCACCAGGGCGAGCGCTCCATCTTATTATCTTGGTATGCGTTGGCGCCCGTACTGGACAGGTGCATTTTGACAAAGGGAATACTATAAGCAATGGCATAGTTGGCCACAGCCTTTTTCACACCCTCATATATCTCCGCTTTGCCTGGCATAACAAAGGAAACATCCGAGAGCTTCTCCCAGATCACCTCCCCTACCAGCGGACGAACCCGCTCACTAATGGCCGTCTCTATATACGGCCTAAGGATCTGTATATCCAAATACTTGGACACATGGATATACGCCTTAATCTCTTCAATTCTATCAAACATATCCTTTTTTTCCTACAAATATAAAAGCCCTTCCCCTTGCGGGAAAGGACTTGTTTTATATCAATGCCTTTGTTATAACAGTAATAGAGAAGCCAACCACCAGCCTAAAGCTGAAAATAAAATCATTATCAAAGTTCCCCATAATGCATTCCATTTTTCTTGTTTTTTCATTTCCGATAAACTGAAAATGGTAGCAAATGTACTTAATACGCCGACCAAAGGAAGGGATAACGGAAGGTATGATAACAATATTTTCCAAATAGGTGTTTCTTCAGTTGCTCTAAGCCAAGGATATGAAAAATAAAAAAGGTAAGAGGCCAAAACAGCGGTCACAATTATTCCTCTATAGATATTTGTGTAATCTTTCTTTTCCTTGTACTTATACCTGATATTCATATCCACTACATTTCCAAAAGGAACGACAAATACATCACTAAGGATTTCTTTAAACTTCGCTTCGGAATGACTGTATCTCTTTGCTTCCTTCAAATAGAGATACTCCAAATCTCCAGTAGAAGCATTGGTACTATAATCAAATAAGATTCCTTGGATCATCTTGTTCTTGCCCTCCTCCTGTGTGGGATTAAGTGTCAGATCTACCCATTTTAGAAGTACTTTGCCTTCAGCTCCTGTGGTTTTACCTTCAAAGATATAATGCCATTGATTCGAATATTGCAAAGCAGATATTTTTACATCAATTTTTAGCAGACAAACCAACTCAAAAAGGAACCATCCAAGTACTCCAGCTATAACATTTGAAAAAATAATATAAAGGAGTATGAAAATAAAGATGGTTTGATCCTGTTCTATTTGAATATTTCCAAAAGAAATATTTTGAAGTCTTCCTAAGGTTTCCTCATTTAAAAAATTTGTTTGAACCCAAGGGATATAGCTTATAAAAAGAAGTGTTATTAGTTGTGAGAATATACCCCAAAAGATACTGGTTACTATACGTTCACTCCACTCTCCTTTTAAAAATTGTTTGGTAAATTTTCCGGAATAATAGAATCTTCTAAAAATAAGTCCAGGGAAAAGAACGACAACTATCAAGAAGATAGAGCTTAAGGCAAGTTCAGGAAGCATAACTTTTTATATTAATACAGTCATATTCCCATCAGAAAAATGCAGTTCTGTCCTTATAAGCTCAGTTGAGTTTTCTTCTTTTCTCCTCTGATCTGCTTTTTCAACAGCGTTTAAAAAAATCTTTTTCTTCTCAGGATCTGAAAGAATTTCCTTCCCCTCTTGGCTTATCGCTGATTCATCATTCATTGAAAGAAAATCCACTACTCGCTTAAAAGAAGATACTATTTGTTTTAGTAATCCATTCATAACTTTTTCTTTTAGATTGAAGAAATTTAGATGATTTCACGCTGCAAAGATACAACTTTTTTTCAAATCGTGTGACATTTGCCACACGATTTTATACTGTCAAAATGAAACACAAAATACAGGTACAAAATGACATGTCTTTATATCCCCCTAATTTACGATTACCTGCTGCCCATTAGGGTTCTTGTCCAAGGTCGTAAGGTTAATATTGGGGAAATTGCCGTATAGGCTCTCGTCCCAGCCGTTCCAGTCCCTTATCCGCTCGAATATCTCCAAGGTACGCAATCGCTTAATTGGCATACGAGTGGAGAGGATCGTATAGGCTTCCCGCTTGTCCGAGCCGCTCCCACTGAGGTTCTTCCCCCCTGGGATACCCGCCCCAAGCAAACAAGGATCTACTCCCATTGGGAATAGTATCTCCGAGTTCCCCGCGCTGGCATCGGGCAGGAAGTTGCCGTCTTTTATTTTGTCATCTATGGGTACCACTTCTATACCGCGTATCAGGTTCCCAGAGCTGTCTCGAAAGAAAGGCGATAGGAAGGAGCGCCCCGCAGCCTTGTTACCACTCATATGCTCGTCTATCGCCTTAATGGTCTTCTGCCGCTCTTGCTCCTTCTGCACATCGCTCATCTCCTGCCACTCATTGCGGCCAAACTTATGGGAGAAAAAGTCATCGGCCACATAGATAACAAATTTTAGGTTCAATTGGTTCTCAAACATGTACTTTTTGAATGTCGGCACTGATAGCACCACATCCACCCAACCATTGGCAAAGGAACTATGCCATTTCACCTTCGGGTAATTCTTCTCCGTGGTAAGGGTACGCATTACAGGAACGACAAAATTGTCCACCTTCTTCTCCTTGCAATACGCCTTAAGGCTCTCCACCGAATGCATATCTGAGTAAAAAGGCACTTCCTCTGTCAGCTCCTCGTCCAAGGTACCTCCCCACGAGGTATTGATATACACCTTATCCACATAGCCCTTTTCCTTGGGAACACCCAATCTGCAATGAGCCGCTTGCTGACGCTTTATGGATACGATCTTGTCCCTATTAGGAGAAAGCAGGTACTCCACAAAGGCAATCCCGTAGGTCTCAAAATCTTCCACGATCTCGGACATGGTAATATCCCAGCGGCAAGCCTTAAAGAACTGGTTCAGCTCTGGGAAAGAGTTACGTGCGCGTTCCCTGGTTATGATTCCTTCTTCTGTCTCCACATCCTGATAAAGGCGGAATCCCAACCCATAATGAGCAGAGATCAGCACCTCCAACCCTCCTATGGCCGCCCCTGTCTTATTGAGCTTTTCCGTCAGCTGCTGTGGATAGAGGTTATCATCCCCCCACACGGAGTACTTATCCGTATCGGATAAGTCTTTTTTAGCCTTGGGCGCTGTAAGGCCATGCTTATTATCAAAGAGCACAGCCGCCCCACTCTTAGAGAGTATATACAAATCGTTATCTATCTTTTCCATACTAGTAACTTTTCACTAACCACTAACCACTAACCCCTAACACCCAACCCCTAACACCTAACAACTAATCCCTAACACCTAATCACTAACCACTAACAACTGATCACTGATTTTTTTAATATATCGGATAAGGTCTTGCAGGTTTTTCTCGTTGAACTTATCTCGATGGCTGCCTTGGCTTTTTTTGTTGCGGAAAGCCTGCACGCTTATACCCATTGCTTTGGCACAGCCTTTGGCGCCCATATCCAGCGCCTCTATGATCCGCTCTATTTCTTGGGTTATCTGATCAGTATCCATAGCAGTAGTATTACAAATGCAACAAAAAACAAAACAGCCTCAAGGCTTATGCTCACTTCTATTTCCTGTTCAAAGGGTTCTTTTGAAAAAATATTTTTCAATAATTTTAAAAAGGCATTCATATCAAAAAAATTAGTATATTTGCAGTCAAAAGCAGGGGAGAGCCTTACGCTCCCCCCACTTTTTGAGATTAACTAAAGAGAAAAACGAGAAGTTTTTCAAGGCTGGCTCTTATTCTTAGCAGGAATGACCAGCCTTTTTTTAGTCTCTCAAATTTGAATTTGATTTTTAGTTCAAAAAACATAATTCAAATTTTTTGGTTAAACAAAGAAGTCTAAGAACTTCATCCCCGATTCTCAAGGACACTGCAAAGATACATTATTTTTTCATAACCACAAAATAAATCACCAACTTTTTTCAGTCTCTTTGTGTTAAAGTTTTTGTAATACTATTTTTACGCTTCATTTAAAAGTTTGGGTTGCAGTTGCATAATCCGCTGTTTCCCTTTCTCGAAATATTCTTGGTCTATTTCGGTAGCGATCCCTTTCATTCCCATATTGTGCACCGCTTCCATACAGCTCATACTCCCTGCAAAGAAATCCGCCACCACTACCTCCTCTCGTGGCTTATCCTTAGGAATCACCAGCGCCAAAAGCCTTTCCAAGAGGCGCACAGGCTTCTGTGTCGGGTGAATAGTCTTGTAATGATCTCTACTATGCTTAATAATTGTTTTTTCATTTAAACCAAAACCTATTCCTTGAATGACATTTACACATCTATCTAATTGATTACCCCCTTTAGTTATTGATACACCTTTTTTAAATTCGGCTCCTTTATCAGTTCTAATAATACTCTTTTCATTAAACCCAAACTGTATAGATTGCATTACATTCACACAACGGTCTCTATCATTTGTTGAGCCACTTGTTATAATTCTTGATGTATGTTCTTTCCCCTCATCAGTTCTAATAATACTCTTTTCATTAAGTCCAAACTGTATAGATTGCATTACATTCACACAACGATCTCCTGTTTGTTTATCTTGTGTTGCAATCGTATTATATTTAGTGAAAGTGTCACAATTATATCTATCAGTTCTAATAGGTGTTTCTGTTGGTATTTTGTTATTTTCCAAAAACTCCAACACCGCATTGAGTGATTTTGTATTTTTAAGAGCGGATTTCATTCTCTTTATATCTGTTACAATACTATCTATATCGTTCCCTTTCATTTCTAAGTAAGGAATTTTCACCTTATTAATTACCCCTTCCTTTTTTGTAAGTATGGATACTGTCTCATGTATGCGAGACATTGGCATTAATGGACTTGACACATAACTTTTATCCCAAATAACTTCCTCCTTAAAAACAAACCCCAATCCATCTAACATCGTATTCCATCTATAAAAGGAAGTACCACGACCAAACATCACAATAAAGCCTTTTTTGGTAAGTAACCGCTTGCATTCTGCAAAAAACTTGTGCTCATCAAAAGGGCGTTCCAGCTTTTGGTTTTTCAAGTACAAGTATGGAGGATCTATGCACACCACATCAATACTTTCATCGGGTAGGGTTGCCATAATCTCCAAGTTATCGGCATTATACAATTGCAAGTTGTGTATCTCCATATTTTTTATTGATTAATAAACTACTTCTTTCCCATTAAATGCCACTATAAAAAGGATAATAATTTTCTTTATCGTGCCGTCAGCAAGTTTAATATTTCGTGTTTTGTTATCCCAGTGGTTGGGGTTTTTCTCAAAGTCTTTTTTATCCTTAGGCTGTTGCATTAGGGTTACATTATGGTATATCAGGAGCTTTCCTCCAAACCCATTTTGCTGGTTATAGCTGCGTACAGCCAAGGAAAAGGGTATCGGCTTTTTTTCTGCATCCAATTTTCGCATTTCTGCCAAAGCATCCTTTAAAAATATCTTTTCTACCATGCCACAAAGGTCAAAAAACTATCAGGATAAATAAAGGACACGCTCCAATAGCGCAAAAAGCAGGGGTTCTTGTCATTATTTTCGTTTTACACCTTTGTCAATCAAAACATTAAGCCCCTAAAAATCAAAACAATTTTCATTGCGTGCAAAAAAAGCCCATCGCCGCCTTAATCTTTTTTACGATTTGAATTTTAAAAATCGGAGCGAAATATGAAAACGGTGAGCAGTGAATGGAGGAGCGCAAATAGAGAACTCCTAAACGATAAAAAAAGCCTCCATTACAGGAGGCTTTAGGTATCAACGGATTTGATTATTTAAACCGAGCTTATAATGTACGAATCGTGGCGATCGTTGTCCATCAGATAAGCATACTTCCACCATACAAGATAATCGAAGCAGTCCGATAGGTGTGTAGCGTGTTCCTGGGGAATGGAGCTGGAGCGCTCCGAGCTTTTGTCCTTCTCGAAGGAATCTTCTTTCTGCTTCAGTCCTGCATTCTCCATGGATACGATTAGGTTCGGGCAGTTGTCTTCATTGATACGTACGAATGGCAGCCCTTTGTTGCTCTCCTCTAAGATTTCGTTGATCAGTCGGAACTTGAGGATATGGCTTGGGTTGTTCGTGTTGGGGGTTTTGTTATACACCTGCCAGCCTGCTGTGCGGAGCATATCCTCCACATCCTGCGCCAATGTCGTCTTGCTGTTGGCTTCGCTTTTAAAGCCTGAGCGATCGTGATAGAGATACACCTTATTGCAGGTAGCCTTATGCGGCTCGTAATAGTCTATGATCTTCTTAATAAGGTCTGAGAGCTTCTGCGGGTTCTTGACAAAGAAATCCTTAATAATACTCAGCGTATGGGTGAGCGTACTCTCTTGGGCTACCACAGCACAGTTGATTCGCCCACCGAAGTCCAATGATATTTCCAAGGGGATACCCTTAATCAAGTCCGTGTCATACGTACAGCTTGGCGTATAGCTCTGGGTAAAATCATCTAAGAGGTTCGTGGCATACTTGTACTTGTAGTAGTGCTTATCGGCCAAGAGCTGCGGATAGAATCCATCGGCCACTTTGCGCGGGCGTATGTTCATAATCTCCGCATTGAAGAGCATATCCGACACCCGCTGCTCGTACATCTCCTGTATCCAATTAGGCTTGAGGTTCTCCCTATTTACCTTAGCATTGGCTTTGATAAAGCAGTGTTCTTGTGGTTTTTGCAAAGCCAGCTTCTCCCGATTGGTGAACCACTCACCCGTCTTGGTCAGTGCCACGGAGGAGGTAAATATCGTTGCATTGAGCAGCGAAGCACGGTCAAACTCCACTTTCTTAGCTCGGTTTGTGGTCAGTACGTTATTGAAGAGCCTATCGTGTTCCAACAGCGCCGCCTCGTCCCCTATGACCATATAGGAGTTAAGCCCGCGCCCTGAGTTGGGATCGTCTAAGGACACCAGCACAAGGATAAACCCATTGGAGAAGTGCACCACATTACTCCACGAGTTGGGCGCTTGGAATGGCATCTCATACCCTAAGCTCTTCCCGCTTCTGCCTACTACATAATCCACCTCCTCGTATAGGCCAAACATCTCCAGCCCCTCCTTGGTAGAGGGGAAGGTACGGCTTTTGATCTGCACGAATGTCGCCCCCACCAGCACCCCCGTCGCCCTGGGCATCTGCCTAACTCCTTCCTTGACAAACCAACCCAATATGGTAGATTTGCCCGTACCACGCCCCGCCTCAATACATATATTCTTTATCCGCCCATACCTATTGGCTTCCACCGCTGCCATCTGCATGGGGTTCAGGTATATCTCCTTAACTGGTTTTATTAGCATTCGTCACTCGTCATTAGTCATTAGTCACTGGTTATTGGTCATTGGTCATTTCCTCATAGTCTATATCTTCAGCGGGCAAGTCGTTGAAGTCCACCACGCCTGTACCTATGGCATCGCGTAGCATACGCATACTCTTGCGGCTCATTTTGATATGGTATTCGTGAGCGGAGATTTTCTCGAAGTTAATCTCTTTTTCCTCCTTGTCAAAGTTGAACAGCGACTTATACGAATCCAGCGCCTTACGCTCCTGCTCCAGATCGCCCTTCTTGAGTGCCTTTTGGTAGAGTTGCCAATAGCACTCCGCCAAAATCATCCGCTCGGCCTGTACGTCTACCTTGTCCAGCTCTCCGAAGATCTGCATTGCCCAATTGTAATCCCTGTAAGCTGTGGATTGGCTGACCTTCATCTCTCGCATGTGTATCTGTATAGCCTGATACTTGGAATATTTGTTGGTCATCCTAAGGGCGTGGATATGCCTCAGCCGCGCCTTGATCTCCTGCTCGGCAGGGGTAAGCTCTATGCTCTCATCTATATGCGAGGCGGATATACGTGGGTAAGTCCCCTCCTTGTCAAATTTTACTAACTCCATCCTTCTTCTTTATTCTCTAATGGCCGATTCTTGGAACTCCACCACATAGCTATGCAGGTTCCGCGTACTGTCGTATGATAGGGGCTTCTGCGAAATAGGAATCACCTTCACCCACTCGCCCTGTATCTTTAGGAAGCACTGCTCACTGCGAACCAGCTCCCATAGTACGGCTATCTCCTCGGCAAAGATCCACCCCGTGTTGAGCTTGAAAGTACGCTTTTCCTCCACACGCGCCTTATAGCGCTCGCGGCTAAGCAGGTGCTCCCCTATCTGATGCTGATATTCCACATGCCCCTCCCATTCTCCTGCAAAGGAGAACCAATCAGGGCATTGGTTCTGATTCTCAAAGATACCTAATATGGGCCTATCATTACTCCCAGGCTTCGGCTCCAAGCTCAATCCCTTATAGGTGATAATACTCGTTGGAGAGTAGCGAATATCAGCCACGCTTCTCAAAAAGGAAAAGTTTCCCACTTCATAGTCCTCTCTTACCTCCGTCAATCTTACCCTATCCGATACGATTTTTACCAACTGTTGTGATCTAATGTCTTTCACCAGTGCGCTGAGTGATACCATGCTCTCAGGATACGTACTCCTTAGGGTCGCCTGTGTCAGATAGGGATAACACTTAGGCTTCTTCCCAGGCAGATATCGCAACCCCTTAAGCTCATAGCGAGCCTTTTCCTCCCCGCTCAAGCTCCGCTCCACCAGCACCACATCCACTACAGCGGCCTTATACAGGGGATACACGGTTATATCCCGCGTCTCGTTCAGGGTCAAGGAGCGCAAGTTGGGGATTCCTTCAAAAAAATCCTGCACCTCTTCCCCTATGTCAATTTTTACCTTTTGCTGAAAAAACGCATACTCATAGCGCTGGAGAACCTCTTTCTGCTGTCCATATCCCGAAAATTGTATCTTCAATTGCATATCCATATAATCCCCGTCCCCCTTGGCGCGTACCTCCAGCAGATCCTTGTCTTTGCAGAAGTACAGATCCCGCTCCTCCATCTCCAGCTCCTTCTTCACTGATAGATATACAGGAATTACCCGCTCACTCCCCTGGGAGGACTTGATTACGATCTGTTCCCGAAAGCTACCCACGGCCAACTCCTCGGAGGACTTCGTACGGATAGGTATTTTAACCACTTCCCCGCCTTGGTTCTCTATCGCACCAACGGTTATCTTATCCGAACTCGCACTGACCTCAAACTGCAATAGGTTTGGATTCCTGATTTCTATAATCCCCTCCCTATGCTCCTTCTTCTCTTTTACCAGTACAAATGTATAAGACCAGGGCGTTACCTTAAATGCCGCAGGATTCCCTACCACAGTAACCGCTATCTTGAAGGGATAAGAATTGCCATCAATAAAAAATCCTCCCTCCTTCTCTATCCGTGTTCCCACCACAAGCGGCACCCCTGCGATAGCGCCTGTACGCTTATACGCCTCAGATAAACTAAAATTTATTTTTTCATGAACATCATAAACATCAAAAATAGACTCATACCCAAATACAGTCTTCTGCTTTATCCGAAATAACCCTACATCTTCCTCCGTTTCCCTCCAGAAAAACATCCCATCTGGTGCCCCATAATTGACCACAATTCCCATAAAATCACACGGCTCATTCGAATGCTCCCACCTCACATAAGTATCTCCCGTAAGCGTCATTTCAAACGGATCCAATGTCATTTCAAAAATAATATCTCTTTTCCATTCCATAGCTTTTCACTTTTCTCTAATCACTAATCACTAACCACTAACAACTAATCACTCGTCAATATCTGCTTCACCCCAAGGGCAATTTCCTCCCCCCGCTCTTGGGCTATCGCTTCACTCAGGTACGCCACGGCGCCACTCTGTGCCACTACTTGCTCTAAAAACTTCGTCCCCTGCATACCACGCTTGTACAGGTGTGCGCTAAATCGGTAAGAGGTCTCCCGTGGTTTCCTTCTCACGCGCTCCCCGCCTCTTCGCACGCGCCCTGCCTCTATCCCATAATGTTGGATAAATCCATAGCGCTGCATAACAATGGCAATCCCACGCAAGTAAGCCTGCTTGCCGCCATCCATACGCTGGCTAAATCGCATACGCTCCTTACCACATGCCTCATTGGACAGCCCCTCCAGCCCTGCCCCTCTTGCGGCCCTACGCAAGGCAGAGGTAATCATCTGCGCACCTACGCGCCCTATCTCCCGTTCTTTATTCATATTTTTTATCAGTGGTTAGTGGTTAGTGGTCAGTGGTCAGCCTCTGTCGTCTGTCTTCTGTTTATGCAAAAATAAAAAGCCCTTTCCATTTCAGAAAGGACTTTCTTTTTTGTCACTTGTCATTAGTCATTAGTCACTCGTCATTAGTCACTTGTCATTAGTCATTGCCCATTGTATTCCTCGCAGAACACCGCTATTTCTTCCTTATGCCTTTGTATGATAAAAGTCAGCGAGAGCATGTGCAGAAACATGTCTTTGACAAAGGCTTGTTCCTCCTTGTCAAAAAAGGTCGAGTCCTCCAATAGCTTCGGGAATTGCAACAACTTCTCTTGAAAGTCGTCCTCCCTGTCTAACCTGTCGTCTATCTCACAGAGCCAATACACTAACTTTCGCCCAAGCACTTCATTCAGCGGACGTGGTAATTGCTTCTCCCCTCTCATAGCACACCTCCTTCCTTAGCTTTAGCGTTGGATATAGCCCCATAGAGCGAAAGCACTGCCTTGGCAAACGTCCTCCCTTTGCCCTCTTGGCAAAGCGCACTCACACGCCATTCATCAGCAACCTGCCCTGTCTTCCCATTCTTCTTGGAGCCTACCTTCACCACACACTCCCCACGGGCTTCCTTCATGATCTCCTGAAAATACTCCTTGGCTACTTCCTCATAGAGCGTTTCCAGCCACCCCTTACGGCTGCGGGGTTGTGTCTTTTTTGGATACAACGCCTCCACTACGGGCATTGCTTCTGTTTGTTTAGTTTGGTATTTCAACATAATATAAAAAAAAGCAGCGTGAGTAGGTGCTGTTGAAATACCTCGTTTCCGATAATATTGCCATATATTACTATATAGCGACACCCTCACGCTGTGAGTTATATAATATTTTATGATTGTATGCGGATATAAAAATCCACGAGATATTTCAACACTGCAAAGGTACAACTTTTTTCCATTCCTCCAAATCTTTTCCCAAGTTTTTTTTCACCCCCCTAACCACTAACAACTAACAACTAACAACTAACCACTCCCCCCTAACCCCTAACGCCATTAAGCAGCACCACCTCTATACTTACCTTGTAGTACTCCCTATCTATGCTCTCCTTGGTCCAGCTCTTGATAAGCCCCTTCCGACCATACACATATACCCAATCGCGTATATCTATGTCTTTAAACAGGTTCTTCTTCGCAATAAAGCTCCAGCTCACCTCGTCACTCCCTATACGCATCTGATACCAGTCCTTAAGATTGTTCCCAAGCTTCGGCGGCATCAGCTCGGACAAATATACAGCCCACCCTGGATGCCCTGGCAAACCATTCTCTTGGTAGCCTACAAGCGCCAAGCTCGTATTATCTGCCTTCAGGGGCATTAGGTGCTGACCTCCCCTGTACGAATGAGGGGTAAGCGCATACCCATTAATCGCCACTTCATTCACCCCTACCCTACGAGTGGTATCCGTACGCACGCTCTCCTGAGAGATATACGTGTCGGGTATCTTATCCTTCGGATCGTCTGTCTCTGGAAAGGTCAGCACATAAGCCCCCTTTGTCCCCTTCTTCACCACGGGGTGCAACACCTCATACCGAGATAAGTCCTTTATATAGTAGCGATCCCATATTCCAAACATACTAAAATCTACCACGCCATTCCTTATCCGAAAATCACAGTTGAACCAGTTCTTTATCACCCGCAAAAGCTCCCCAAAAGTCATATCTGGCACCGCACGCCTCAGATCCACCACATTCGGATTGATCACCTTCTCTATCAGGTTCCCGTCTCTGTCCCGCTCCCCGATTATATTGATATATAGTTTCCAATGCGGATTCCATATCCCCTCCACTTCGAAGCGTATATCACTGCGGTCTCTCACCTCTATCTCCTGGGTGAAGGAAACCCTTTGCCCATAACGCACCACTCCTTCTCTCAGCACCACACCATCCTGCTTAAGCCGATACACAAGGGGCTTTTCTCTTGGGATTATATAGGTTGTATCACACACCACGCGCCAGTGCCCCGCTGTCTCCAGCGCTTCTTCCATAAAGTACTTTCCGTATTTATCCCCGTATATTTGCTGCTCCTCCACAAAATTCGTGATCTGTGGCTGCATCACCTTCTCCTGCTGCTGGGTGCTCAGATAGTAGTCCGACCCCGAATATACATAGGTGCGGGCTATAAAATTGCCATGCAACCCCACCACCTGCTCATACCCCGCCGCAGCAAAGCCCTGCTCTATCAGGTAGCGGAGCGAGACAAAGGGGTGTATGATATTCCGCGTAATCATATGATCATACCCCGCCCCCTCATTGTTATCGGTCATCTCATGTACGCGGTGATTTAAGAATCCTTTATACTGCTCCCAGCCTGCGCCTTCCTTCTTCAGCCCTATACTCGGAAACCGATAATCCACATCATACCTCCTTTGGATACACTCCACCTCCCAAGCATGCTTATAGATATTCTCCACCTCCACGCGCTTCAGTGGCAAGTCCCGCAGCTTCTTGTCAAAGGTCGCAAAAACCTCCTCCCCCGTCTCTATCTGCGCCTCTACCTTATCCCCCTCTACCGAGATGATCTCCAGCACGCCCTTATGTACCCGCCCCTCCATTTGGTGCTTTCCATGGTAGCGCCGCTTTAGCCCTATGGCATTCATCGAACTATAGTTGCCCAATATCTTCCTCAGCTTCCCATCTAAGTAGAAGGTAAAAGGAAAGCTATACCCCACCGAATAGCTGTCCTTCATTCGGGGGTTCTCTTGGTGATAGCTGATTTTTACTTCACTCAGGTCTAACTCAAAGTCGTCTGTGACAAATACATCTCTCATCTGCTCTTACTTCTTTGTATGGATTCACTCAATACGTCCATGAAATCATACAGCCGTGTCCCGCTGCATTCGTGCCAATTCCCCAAGGGCTGCACACTGTCCATAGCCATGGCGGCAATCACTTTTGAAAAGGGCGTATATCCTCCCTGCCTTTGGAATACAGGCTTTTCGTCTTCTTCGCTCGCCTTGGGGAAGATAACAGGATAACGCCCTATGATATACTCCCTTATACAGCGGTAAGCATACACGATCGCCGCACGCTTCCCAGGGGAAATGCTATCGGTAACCTCCGCTATCTTGGGAAGCAGCAGGGGGTCAAACTCCCGCCCGCCCCAGCAGTACAGGCTTGCCACTAACTGCTTGGCATATAGCTCCTCCCTTCCCTTGCTATACTTGTAATAAAGCGCGTCTGCTACCGAAAACTGTCGGATCGTACAATCACTCAGCCGCACCATAGGCGTACGAAGCCCGTCCCATATGTCGGGGAATGTGTATAAGTCCCTATCGGTCAGCAGGAACTTACCCAAGGGCAACAGCTCGGCAAGGGGTACCTCTCCCAGCAGCTGCCTTACCCGCCTTTGGTTTGCCTTGCTGGGCGTACCCATTAGCAGCACGACGATCATCTCCCCATAGCGCTCCTCAAAGTCCCGCCCTTCCTCCTCCATTCTCAGGCAGATCTCTTCCACTTGCCACGCCGTCAGCTCGGAGTACCGCTCAGCGCAATGTATAGCTATCTCACCCATCGCCTTACGATTATATAGCCAAGCCACAATGCCCCCACTAATAACAGCCCGCTTATCCACCACACCAAGCCCCGCCCTGCCCGCTGTTCTTCTCTCTGTATGGTCGCTGCCTCCATACGCTCTTCTTTGGCTTCCCTTACCTGCCTCATTTGCTTATGTGCCTCCACTGTCTCCACTGCGTGTGCCTCTTGGCGAGCTTCCTGCTTCATCTTGATAACGGCTTTCCCGCCCTTGACCTTCAGCACCTCTATATAAGCCTGTTCCCCTTTGTCGTTCTTCACTATTCGCTTTTCGCTTTTCACTTCCAGGCTATCCCCTTCAAGGGTCAGCTCATAGCTGTGTGCTTGCCGTAGGTCAAAAGTACGTACTTCGCCCCGCTGCTGCTCCTCTGTCGTGCTATCTGTAACCCTCACCCCTACGGCTTCACTTGTCACTTTCCGCGCTTCACTTGTCACTTTCTTGCTCCTGCAACCCACCAGCACCCCAAGGGCTAAGAGTATATATATTATCTTTCTCATTCTTAAATATCTTTGTATTCGTCTTTAGCGTTAAAGCAGGGGCATGCCTTTTTTACCCCCGCAAAGTCTCGGTGCCCTTGGATTACGGCATTGGGGTATAGCTCTCTCAGTTCCTTTAGGAGCTTTACAAGCGCCTCCTTTTGAGCGGGTGTACGGGTATCCTTTGCCTGATATATCACTTGATTTTTAACTAATTGCCCGTGCGGCTCGCACCCTCCGATGTAACAGATCCCTATACTATCCTTGTTGTGACCCTCCACATGGGCGGGTATCTTATCCACATCACGGCCCTGCTCTATGGTGCCGTCCAAGAGGATTACATAGTTGTAACCTATTTCGGTAAAACCTCGTTGTTTATGCCATAGGTCTATATCCTTAGCAGTATGTACTCGCCCTTCAGGGGTAGCGGAACAATGTACCACGAGGTACTTAATAGTTCGTTTGCTTTTTTTCATGGTGTTTTGATTTTAAATATTAATAAATAGCGCCGATATACCCGTCTTACGCTCCGTCTCAAGCGCATAGGGTAGAAATTTTTTGATAAATTCTTTTGGTGTCATGTGCTTTATCTATTAATTGCTGTTATTTTGAACCTTTGTGTCTTCTGAGTTTTGCTGCTTCTTAAAACAACATCCTCTGTGACAACGTCTCCATTTAATAATAACTGTTTTTGCCTATCTGAAAACTTTAAGTAAATATGATCTCCGTATTTTACAAAATAAAGCTCATTTGTTGAGACCTTTTCAAGAAAACTCCATATGTCATATTCGAACTGAATAACAATAGCAGGCCTATTATCTCCTTTAGCGTAATTTTCTAAAAAACTATCCGTACTCGCTTCTTTATAATTAACACTGATATTGGGAGTATTTGTGTAAAAATTTTTCCCTAAAGCGTCATTATGAAACGCTCCAGTTCCTTGTGGACTATAAAAACTTAAATGGACTCTCTTTATCTTAAATTCCTCTAAGAGCGTATTATTGGCACTCCCCCAATCAAAATATTGTATCGCATTCATCTTATTAATCATTAGTCATTTGTCATTAGTCATTAGTCACTTGTCACTAGTCACTAGTCATTTGTCACTACACATTGCGTATATCTATATAACACTTATTGCCGTAGATACTCACCACGGCCGTACTCCCGTCACCTCCATTGAAAGCATTATCCCCCGTGTAGATAATCGTCTTTCCAGCACAGGTAAAAGTAACTGTTCCGCCTGCAAATACTTTTCTGAAGGACATATTACCCATATTCTTCAAGAAAGATAAATCTATATTGAGTGGGGTTGAGACAAATATTACTCCATTCTGCCATTGTTCCACAGCCGTCCAATTAGACCCAATCTCAGTACCAACACGATATACATCACCATACCACGCTAAGTCCCTAAAAGCACCGTTATCTTCATTAAAACTGGAACCATCCACCGTATTACGAACCCCTATCCTTGTCGCTGCTATCCAATCAGACTTGAAGAATTCTAATGAAGAAGCAGATCCGTTGGTTTTAAATTTCAAATAAGCACCACTACCAGCCCCTCCTGGTGAGGGTACGTTATAGCTACCTTGTTCATGGGCTATATTATTGATATTTGCTATAGGAATACTCCCCCTATACTTGAACACATCACTTACAGCCTCCTGTATCTTCCCTTCCGTCGCCAGCGCTGGCTTCCCGTCTATATCGTCCCAGTGGTGCCTATGTGTACGTAGGGCATATTCGGGGTGTGTATGACCCAATCGGGAGTAGCGATCATCATGGTTATGGCTTGTGGGAGCCTTGCCATTAAGAGCATCCTGCAAGCCTGCTATATTGCTAATACCAAGGGTATCCAATATCCGCTTATTTTGCTTGATATAAGCTACTATCTCCCGCAGTTCGTCCAGTTCCGTATCAGGACTTTGCAGGATTCGCATGATGTTATCGATCAACTCCTTCAGGTTTTGCGCTGTCCCAGTATAACCTCCCTTGGGTAGCAAGCCTGATATATCCACATTCCGCAAACCCTCCAGCTTGGTACGTAGCTCATTCGTGAAGTCATTACTTGAGAGTATCTTCCCTGGTACCTTATCCACCTTCCCGTCTATCAGCGCCTTCAGATCCGCCGCCGTACCTACATACGTGCCCCGCTGGAGTGCCCCTTGAAGCAGCTCCCGCTCTCGTTGGGTCATCAGCACTGGCCTATTGGTGTTAAAGGTCAATCGCATCAGCGCCTCCTGCGCCGCCTCTGCATTGTCATATACCCGCCCGTCTATCTCCACTTCCGAAACCAGCGCGTCCAATATGGAAAAATTCATATCCGCCGCACTGTGTAGGATTAGGCGTTCCCCATCCACTCGCGCCACGAAGTTCTTTAGGGCAAGGATCCCGTTGTACTCAAATAGATACTCCTGCAATTCGCCCGTGTCAGGGCGTATCTTGTATCTCGGTGTTGGCATAGTTTATTCGTTTTTTAGTTGTTTATCGTCTTTATCATTAAGGTACTCCTTGATCGAGGCGGCTATCTCCTCCACATTCTCCCGATTGATGATGATTTTCCCCATCACTTGCCCCGCCTTGTCAAATTGCTCTTTGTCTTCCGCCTTCTCATAGATGCTCTTGATCTCTATCAAGCAAAGCAAAAAGGCACCCCCAAGTGTCATAAAGGGAAAGAACCACAGCTGATTACCGTAATATTGCTCAAAGTACCACACAGCACTCATCTGCATACTATCCACTACGGTAAGCGCTATCAGCACATTGTAGTACTGGGCTATTTTCCCAACAGTACGCCTATATTTATAAGATTTCCGCACCTCCCCCAGACTTTTAGCTTTCCGAACACCACTCCACAAGTCTGTCATAATCATCGCCAAAACCAATATGTATATCCCAAAGAGAATCCACATGGTCACAAAGATTTTTTCCATAAATGATTTTACTTTTTCTATTTTTTTCCTTCTATCGCAAAAATAAAAAGCCCCTTCCACATCGGAAAGGACTTTTTATAACCCCCTAAAAACTTGTCACTTGTCACTTGTCATTAGTCACTTGTCACTTGTCACTTGTCATTAATCATTGTGTACATCTTCCACAAGAACGCCTCACCTGCTTCCTGTGCCACCAGTTCTATGGTATATCCCATTTCTTTCATCACCTCGTATATATCGTGTTCGCTTATGGGGGTAGTTGGGATCACCCCCACCACCATAGCCAGCAGCTCAAGAGTACTCTTATAGGTACTCTCCCAGCTCTCTGTCGTGGCATAGGGGCTGTAATACCTTCCTATCAGCCCCCGAATCTCCTCTTTATAATCTTCCATACTTCTAATAACTAACCACTAACAACTAACCACTAACCCCTAACAACTACCGCTTACTCTTATCTCGTAGTTTCTCAAAATCCTTTATAGCGCGCCTGAACTCTTTCCCTGCTTTGGCATCGGCTACGATATATGCCTCTATGCCCTCCTCTTGCAGCCGCTCCACGGTACTATTGAGCTTGCCCAGCACCTCCGTAAGATTGCTCTCGCGCGCTGGTAGCTCGTGCTGTGAGCTGCGCACTTGTGGCTCTTGCTGCGAGTTGGCCGCTACCTCCCCACCTGCTTCATACCCCTTGGGCGACTGACCCAAGCGCTTGGCTTCGAGCCACTCCACCACTTGCGCCACTTCGGGGTCTTTCTTCAGCCACTGGGGCACCACATACTCATCGCCATGGACGATCCCCGCCACCTCTTGGCCGCTCTCATCCTTAAAGCCCAAGCCCTTGGTATAACCTCCCCTGGCATAGCTCGGCGGCTGCTGCGCCGCTACGATACCCAATTGCACGGCCCCCATGGCACCTACAATTGCGGCAAATACGCTCCCTGCTATAGGCCCTGCATCCGAATACGCCCGCATGATCCCCGTAGCCGTATTAGCCACGATACTCATCATATTCATCGCCTTTTGCGCTTGGAATTGCTTCACGGCAAGCTCCTTCTTCTTCGCCTGTGCCTCTTCCTCCAACTTCTTCAGCTCCTTCTGATACTGCGCTTGGGAGATATACCCTTGGTTGAGCCTTGTCAGCAGCGCTTGCTTCTGCTGCTCTTGGTTCTTGGTATAAGTGGCCAGCTCCTTTTGGTTGAGGTTCTGCTGCAATTGGGCAAACTGGCTAAAGGCATTACTCATCGTCCCCACTACCATATCCACAGCCTTAAATCGGTTGCTCATCTCATCAAGGTTGGAGAACGTATCCTCCCAGTCCTTAGCCGTAAAGCCCAACACATCCACCTTCTCCAGCTCCTGTCCTGCTGCCTTTTCCTCTTTGGCGTCTTTGTTGTTCTTAATATCGTCCAACTTCTCCCGTGCTTGGAGCATTTTTCCTTCTATCTGAGTAATGTCCTCCACGAGCTTCTCCTTGGCCTCCCCTGTAAGGGTAGAGAGGTAACCCATAAGGATCTGTTTCTGCTCTTCAAAGTTCTTCAGGCTCTCCTCCAGTAACTCCTTTTCCGCCTGCACCCTTAGGGCTTTCTTGGCCTGCTCAAGGGTCTTAATCTGCGCCAGCTCCCGCTCCGAGAGTTGGCCTTTTAGCTGTGCCTTGGCGTCCTCAAGGCTTTGTATCTCTATGATCTCCTCGGATTTCTGGCGGCGCAGGGCTTCTATTTCCTTACTGCGTTCCTTGACCCTGCGCTCGGCTTCCTTGGCGTGGTATTTCTCCCTGACTTGCAGCAGCTCCTGCTCCTTCTGCTGCTCATAGGCTACCTCTATTTGCTTGTTGAGCTCCATTAGCTTCCGCTTTTCGGCTATGGCTTTCTCCCGATTGGGATCGTTGCTCTTTTCCGCTGCAAGCGTGCCTATCTCCTGCTCCAGCGTAGCGTTTTCTTGTTGCAGCTTGAACTTCTTCTCGTTGTACTTCTGCTCCGTAGTGGCCAGCTGCTTATCTAGGCTCTCTTCCAGCCCCTGGGCTATCTCTTTTTGCAGCGCCTGCTCCGCCTCCAAGCGCGCCCGCTTAGCCGCTTCGTACTCCTTGGAATAGTCCTTCGCCTTTTCTTTTTTGCCCTTGCCCTCTCCTGTGCTGTCTGTACCACTGCCTCCTATCGTAGTAGGGGCTGCTGTTTGCGCATCCTGCTTGATTTGCGCCTCTACAAGCTCCTTTTCTGCCTTTTCAAGGGCTGTAATATCGTCCTGAAGTTCCTGAACCTTGTCCGTCTTATCCTTATAGTACCTTTTAAGATCCCGTTCCCAATTCTGTACGGCTACATCTACTTGTGCCTGCGTGAGCTTTCCCTTAGCTTGCAGCTCTTGGAAGTACTTCTTTTTCTTTTCAAGCTCCTGCTCATAGGTGTCCGCATAGTCATCACGACTACTTCCCCAGTTAGCAGGATTCCACTTGGATTTGTATTCCGTTACATGCTTCTTCTTTGCCTCGTCAAGGCTGTCTTCCTTCTCTTTGATTTTGGACTGGATACGCTCCAGCTCTCGTTTGGTTTTCAGCGAAGCTATGTATTGGTCTATTGCCTTTCGCCCTTCGTCTGTCTTGAGCTTGTCTATATCCAAGGTCTTAAAGTACTCTGGGGCGATCTCTTGTAGCTTCTTCATAGCGATCTCCCGCTCCCGCCTGCTCCTGGTCTCATCATTGATAATCCCCACAAGGGTACTAATGCTCCTCTTTTCATCCTCCACCGCTCTGGAGACATCCGCTTGGATTTCTTTGAACATTTTAGCCTGCCTATTGGCTTCCTTCTGCTCTCTATTAAATGCCATATAAGCAGCCGTGGCCGCTCCTATCACCCCAACGAGTAACCCCAAGGGACTGAGCTTTGTGGCCATATTAAAGGCACGCATGGCTGCCGTAGCGCGCTGTATATTCCCCGTAAGGGCTGCCTTTGCCGCAGCATACAGCAGCGCCGCAGCTCTGCCCGCCTGCATTAGCGCTGTCTTGACCCGCATAACAGCATTATACAGCAGCGACTGCTGCCACGCCTGTTTAGTGGCCACTGCGGCAATGCTCACCGCTGCCTTATAGCTCACCACAGCCACAGTACAGACCCCTATCGTCTTTAGCAAAAAGGCTATCCGCTCCCGAAATACCTTCACACCATTTCCCGCCTCACTCGTAACCCCCGTAAGCCAGCCCAGCGCTTGGACGATATAGGAGAAAAACCCTTGTACAAGGTCGCTCGTAAATGTCTCCTTCCACACCTTCTTAATCTTCTCCCATATAGCCGCCGTGTTATTATTAACCTTGTTGAACTCCTCTTGTATGGAGGTGCCTTCCTCCATCGCTTCCCCTGCCAACTGCATCAGCTCACGAAAGCGATCGGCATTGTCCCCCGCCGCTCCTACGGCTTTCTGCACCTCCAGCGTGTTTAGCTTCAGTCCCTTGAGCACCTCCGCTGTGCCTTCCGCTCCTAAGCCTTTCATGCTTTGGGCAAATTTCAAGAAAAACTCCTCAGGCTTGCTCTCAAACAGCGCCTTGGCTTCCTCGGCCGACATACGCATTTGCTTGGCAAAGGCTTCCACATTCGTACCCGCCACGCTCATAAACCGCGAGTACCCGCTGGCGGCAATTTCTGCATCTATCCCCGACTCCTCAAAGGCCGCCCCCAAGCCCAAGGTCTGCGAAATCGTCGGCTTCAGCGCCCCTGGCAATTGTCCTATACGCGTGGCAAAATCCGAGATATTCTCCTCACTGGCCGTACCATTGGCACCCAGCTCGTTCAGCGCCGAGCCTATGGCGTTCAGCGCTTCCCCGTAGTTCTGCTCCTTGGTCTCCTCGAATAGGTTTTTGAGCTTGCCTACCTTGGTCGTTACCGCTTCCAATCCTCCCTGGAACGAATCCCCAAGGGCAACGTATATCTTATCTATCTCCTCGGTAAATTCCCTGAGCTGCTCCTTGTCTGTAATTCCCAAGCGCCCCCCTATCTGGGCGATGTCAAGCAGCTCTTTCTTATCCGTACGCGTGTCCAGTGCGTCAAAGTCATTCCACAGCTCCCTTACCTTCTCAGCCGCAAGCCCTGAGGTCTTCTCAACCCCCGTCATTGCATCGGAAATCTCCAACAACTCCCCCACAGAGTCCTTAGCCATGCCTGTAAGCTGACCAAAAAAGCCCGTAAGGAGGTTCCCCGTAACCACTGCTTTTACAATCTCCCAAAAGCCCGCGCTCTTGCGACCCGCTGCCTCAAGGGCGGAGCCTGCACGTCCTGCACTCCCCGTCACCTGATCAAGCGCCGCCGTAGCCTGCTGTACTTCTGCTTTGATTCGTTCAAACTGCGCCTTAGCCTCCTTCAGCTCCTCCGCTTTCTTCTTGAAGGCTTCCGTCCCAGGGGTCAGGTGCTTCAGATCCTGCTCCAGTTTCTTCACCTCTGCGGAAATCCCCGCAAAGCTGTCTTTTACCTGCTTGCCATTAATGGTGATGACCAAATCCGTCGTTACTCTCTTTGCCATTTTTTTTACAGTTGTTAGTTATTAGTGATTAGTGGTTAGTCGTTAGTCACTTGTCATTAGTCACTGTCCTCTAATAACTAACAACTAACCACTAACAACTACTTAAACACCTTCACCAGCACCGTATTGACCATGGTACCACTTTCTTTAAAGCTCACCGCGGGTAGCTCCTCTATGCTGCCCCCGTATTGTGCCACCAGCTCCCTAAATGCCTGAGTACGGCTGTTCTTCCTAAACAGCACCGAGGCCGAGGCTATGGCAATCACACACCGCTTGGCTATGCCTATGGCTTTGGTGATATGGGCTACGTCCTGCCCCTTGCTAAAGGGCGGGTTCATCACGATCACATCATACGTCTCTTGGGGTTCAAAGCTCATAAAATCCTCCCCCACAATCCTAAGCCCTTTCCCTTGGAGTACCTCTCGGTTCTTCTCGTTCAGCTCCACACAATCACAACCTGGCATCAGCGCCGCTATGTTACCCGTCCCCGCGCTGGGTTCAAGGCAACGCTCCCCAGGGCGAATGTCTGCCATGGCTACCACCTCTGCTGCCAAAGCGGGCGGCGTAGGGAAATACTGAAAATCTTTCTTAATACAGCTATACTCCCCCGTGGTGATCACCTCTTCGAGGAGCGCCTCCACGTCCTCGGCAAATTCATGCACCTTCTTTGCCGATTTCCACTTCCCACCAAGGGCTGTAAGTACTTTGTTCAACTGCGCATACGTCTTGCGATCCAGCTGCTCGGTGATCCTTAGGTGATTGCCTTCTACTTGGCACTTGGCCAAAATAGAAATGATGTCTTTCTCTATTTTCATTATATCTTTTTTATACGATCTAAAATACCTGAAAAGTGTTCTTTTAAGTAGTCCGTTTCTTCTTTTGATTTCCATGTGGAAATCTCCGAAACCAGTTTCCCCAGCGGGCCTATAATCTCACGAAACTGCTCGCGCAGGAGGGCATGCCGCTCCGCTAGGTAGTCTATGAGCTTATCTGCATCCTGCAAAACCTCCTTGTCATCGTGCAAAGCCATCGATAGCGAACAAATAGAAGCCATTTGCGCCAGTAGGTATTCCTGTACGATAAGGTTCGGAAGCGTAAAGCGCAACCGCTTGAGGGCTTCTATATCCAATTTCTTAGAAAAACCCGTGGCAAACTCATCTGGAATGGGAATATCCAATACCATACGCCCCAAGATCCCCGCAAGGTAAGGCATACTAACCCCCTCTTTCGGACGAATAGCCACCACATGAGCGGACAATACCGCTTTCTCTATGGTCATCACCCCTATCTTACCCAAGGTACCCACTACACTGAGGATTATGTCGCCCCTCTGGGAAAATACAGGGTTCTTAATTTTTTCAGGCACTACATACCGCTTACAGGCGATACGCCCTTTCTGTATATCCGAAGCCCCTACGATCAGCGGGTAACCTTCCCCCTTCTCATTGGTCTTGGCTTTATCCACATTCTTTCCTATGAGCACCTCCGCACACAAGGCAAGCTCCGTACTAGTGTTTTCGATTTCCATATTTGGCAATTTGCTGTTAATAATAAGCAAAGGTACTGCACCCCGCCCCACGACCAAAGGACACCTTTAATACGAATCCCTCCCCCCTAACCACTAACCACTAACCACTAATCACTAGTCACTTGTCACTAACTTCTCTATCTCCTTCACTTGTAGTTTCATTTGCTCCACTTCCTCCCGCTTTCTGGCAATCTTCTCGTTGAGCACCCATAAGCTCCTTGTGGTCATTCCTTCTCCACTTTTTGCTTGTTCCTCCCACTTGGCCAAACTCTTTTCACGAGAGACAATATTACTCCGTAGTGTATTACGGCGTTGTACCAGCTCCACGGGGGTAAGGCGGCTGTAATCCTCCTTTTGTGGTTCAAGGATCTTCTTATGATCACGCCAATATTGCAGCACCACATCGTAGTTGTCCATAGCTGAGAAGAGCAGCCAGAGCTGCCGCTGTAGCTCCCGCGCCTTGTCCTCCTCTTCCATAGGTACGGCATTCAGTGTAAGTTTCAGCGAACATGCACGGAGCCACGCCTCCCGCTTGGCCCTATACACCCCATGCAGCGCCACAGGATAATCCGCAATCAAATCCTCCCTTTTCGCCTGCTCCCCGCTTGTCTGCGGAGGCTCCCCCCCACCAGCTGTAGGGGCGAATGGCAATTCGCCCTTATCTTTCGTCCGCGGGGACTCCTTATTCGCCCGCGGGGGCTCCCCGCCCCGTGGAGGCTCTCCACCCCGCGGGGACTCCCCGCCTTGTCGTTCTTTAATCAGGCGTCTTACTTTTGCTTCTGCTTCTAGGGAATAGTAACGAGGAACGCCTCGAAGGTCTCCCCCAAGGCGTTCCAATTCTCTAACCAATTGCCTATATTGTGCTCTATAATCCATGTCTCAGTTGTTAGTGGTTAGTGGTTAGTGATTAGTCACTAGTCACTCGTCATTAGTCATTAGTCATTTGTCACTTGTCGTTTCCTCTCCAGCGCTCGCTCCAAGTACGGCACATCCTTAGGGTACTGCTCCCGCTTTTGGGCGATGAGCTTCTCAAGGGTTGCCGCGCCCAGCTCTGAGAAGAGCGCCACAGCCCCCTCTTTCAGTGCCAAGTATTTAAACCCTGTAAGGTATAGCACTAGGGCGTTGTACGGCACCTGCGAGAGGTCTACAATCTGTAACCCTGCTTGTACCTCCTTCTCCCCTGTGTAATACACACGCCCTCCTGGCAGTAGCACCTCGAAGCACTCCGACAGATTCGGCTTTAGGCGCTTCACCTCCCCCTCCGCTTTGGAGGGGGAAGCGCCCGCCACTTTCTTATTTACTTTTTGATCATTAGCCATTAGTCACTGGTCATTTGTCATTTGTCATTAGTCACTGGTCATTTGTCATTTGTCATTAGTCACTATTTACGCCCCCTCTGCTATGCTTCCTGCATACTTGTACAGCTTGGAGTTCGTGGTGAGCTTCAGCGTTACCCCTGAATCGTCTTCGGCTTTCTTGCCCGTAGTAGCATCGGCAGAGTCCATAAAGGCAGGGTTAATCTTCGTTCCCACTACCCACAAAGTACCCACAGCATCAGGCACGACAAAGATCATAGGCACGTTCTTGTAGCGCCCAATAAAGTCAAGCACCTTATCCGAAAAGCGTGGAATCTTTGCCTCAAGGTCTGATTTTGCCTTCTTGTTCCCCGCGTTGCCCACAAGGCTCGTCTTCAGTTCGTTCTCGTTGATCTGCACATCAATCCCTTTCCACGTTTTCCCAGTGATAAGGGTAAGGTTCCCATCCTCTATGGTGTTAGCCTTGCCCAGCTCCCCCGTATTAGGCGGGAGAGTACACTTGTCAAGGAAGGCAATAGGAGCATAGAGTATACGCGTACTGATACCCCCACTTACTTCATCATTTGGACAACTGTCCAAGCTCTCAAAAGGAGCATTATCAAAACAATTTGTTGCCATTTCTTTCTATTTTTTTAGCCATTAGTCATTTGTCACTTGTCATTCGTCACTAGTCACTAGTCACTAGTCACTATCAGCGCGCTTCCCCCGCCTATGAGCTGTACGAGCGCTTCCTCGTCTGCGGCCAACTCTTCCTGAGTGTAGCGCTCCCCGCCAAAGAGGATCTGCAAGGGTGCATCGTCAGCAAACTGGTACTGCTTTCCTCGAAAGGAAAAAGCATGCCCCGCTCTCTTCTCCTCCAATACCTTGGGGGCATCTGCTCCCTCTTGGCCTGCCTCTCTCTTGGCAAGGGCATGCGCTCTTTGGTTAAGGGCTTTTTCCCTTTCGTCGAGAGCTAACTCTCGTTGGTTAAGGGCTTTTTCCCTTTTGTCAAGCTCCACAGCCATATCGCTCAGGTCTGACTCCTTGCGATCTGCGGCCGCTTCACGAGCACTCAGCTCCGAAGCACGCCCCTCAAGGAGCGCTTCACGCTCCTCAAGGGTAACTTCTCTGTTTTCATTATCTTTTGCCATACTTGTCTAATTAATAGTTACATTATACCTGCAAACTTTCCTCTGGATAGTACAACTTGTTCAAGTCTGCATTGTTAAGCCCACGCTTCTTGGAGGCATCCGAAGTATATACATAGGTGAGCTCATTGATCGCAAAATCATACCCAAGGGTGAACTCGCCTAGTATGTTCAAAATACGCTTATCCACCTGTACATCGGTAATGGTTGCTGGATTATCTATCATATCCACCATTTTGACAAAACCGTTTTCTATGGTGGAAACAATAGTACCTTCTTTCAATCCTGGGATAGCGATAAGCTCACGCTTGCCCAATCGGGTCTTTGTTGCGTTGTCTTGGAATTTGTTTTGACCAAATCTGTCCTCGTAAGCGATCTGATAATCCTCCACATCCTTCACACTCATGAATATACGCTTGATCTGATCCTTAGCATGTACAGGAAGCCCACGCTCATACGCTGTTACCACATCCAAAATGTTAGTGGAGGTAATCGCATCCCCTGGAATCAAAAAGTACGGATTCGTTGTGTCAAGCAAGCCCTTACGGATAATCTCATTGAGTCCATCCATGGAATAGCCAAACTCTGGAGTGTCTAACCCTATCTTACTCGCATCATACTTCCCCGTTACCGATAGGATATTCACATCCGAAATCACTTTCTTAAGCAACAAGTCTATGGCTGCCTTGGAAATGGCTTTATCCTGCAACGACTTGTTTTCATCGTACAGCTCCTCCAAGACAGTACCCAAGATCTCCGCAGGATCCAAATCGTAATCCACCTTCTGATGATAGTTCTTCATCGTCTTCTTGCGGAACTGCAACTCCCCAAAGGGCGTCCATTTCTTGGAATTAAACCCCTGCACCACATGACCTATCAGGCTGTGTAGGCTCGGATACGCTCCCTTTACCTTGGTCAGGGTACGGGAGTAGCGATTCACTAATATTTCTTTGGAAAGAATCGCCGCTTGGAAAACTTTTGGCTTTACAGACAAATAACGAACAATCTCGTTCTTTATCTCATCCACATTCATTGTCTGTGCTCTACTCATATCTTGTTCTTTTTAATTTTACATCCTTTTTCATTACAAAGAGGCTAACAGCTTGTTGTGAGCGTCCTCAGGATTTAGGAATCCTCCTATATAATTCCCCTCTGGAGTTTCCTTGCCGTCATTACTCGGCTGGGTATGTACGGGACGTTTATCCCCGTACTCCTTGCATGTTTGCCCAAGGGTTGCTATGTCTGCCAGTGCGTCTCCTTGGCTCTTTAGGCCATTGAGCGCCATCGCCTCGCCAAGGGCTTCACTCAGCGCCTTGCCTTCTGCGGCGACCTTCTCTTGCGCGGCTTTCAGTGTGGCAATCTCTCCCTTCAGCGCAGCCACCTGCTCCGCGCTAGCGGCTTCTTTCTTCTCTGCAAGGGCTGCCTCCACCTTTTCCAGCTGCGAAGCGGTAAGGCTCACATAGGCCTCACCTCCAAAGAGCGGCTTCTTCTCCTCTATGACACTCCCCAAGAGCGCCGATAACAATACGTATTTCATATTTCTTTTATTAAAGTTTCCAAACTCATTATTTCATCCACTAGGCCTACCTCCAGCGCGCCCTTTGGGGTATATACTGCCCCCTTGAACACACGCCCGTCGTCCTTGATGTCTGCTCGGTACGCCTGCACGGCGCTGATAAAGCCCTTTGCCAACTCGCTAAGCCGTTCTTTGGCCAGGGTATCATCTCCTGCCACCAAGTCCCGCCATAGCTTATTCTTTTCGCTGCTCTCAGGGGCATACACTTCATAGATCTTGGCGCCCCACTTCTCGAACATCTGCGAGTAGTCTTGCGTATGCAGCATGGTGCCAATGCTTCCTATCGCATCAGCAAAGGGGCTACTCACTACCTTATCGCAGGCCGCTGCAATCCAATAGGCTGCACTACACATATACCCATTGGTATAGGCTACGATGGGCTTTTCTATCCCTTTGATGATGTGTGCCAGCTCCGCCGTACCTGAGACCATACCCCCGCCGCTGTTTATATCCAAGATAATAGCCGATACACTTGGGTGCGCGTCCAACTGCCGAAGGTAGCGCCCATAGCTTTGCGTACCTATATAGTTGTAGGACGTATGCTTGACGATCGCCCCGTATATATCCACCACCACGGGGAAAGCATCCCGCCCGCTGGCACTCCCACCACGCGCCTGCACCTCCAGCTTAGCCTCATAATCTTCCTCTAACTTCTCCGATGCCGCAAAAGCATTATCCTTAAACCCTTTTACAAGCCCAGGGATTATAGAGAGCAAATATTCTTTTTCTATCGCTAATACCATGTTTTTAGTTCTTAGTTATTAGTGGTTAGTTGTTAGTGATTAGTGACTAGTGACTAACAACTGACCACTAACTACTGACCACTAACCACTAACTACTGTTCTCCGCAAAGGTAATACACCCCTTCCGCCCCCCAAAGGACAGCTTTTTTAATCATTAATGCCCTCTTCACTTTTCACTCTTCACTTTTCACTTAATTGGTCGGCGGCAAGAACATCAGCACCCTGAACTTCTCCGTAATCTTCCCAAGCGTTGGGAAAATGATCGTTTGCCCCGTCAGGCTAATGGTAAATAGATCCTTCCCCGTACCGTTATCCACGATGTCATCATCTATGGTAAGGCTAAAAGGCTCCCTATGGTTACCCACCACGAGCATCTCCTGAGCCGATACCAGCGCCACCACATACTTACGCTTTTTGTGCATAGATATCAGCTTCAGCCGTACCTCCTTGCTCAGCTCGTATATGGGAAAGGTAACCTTCATATCGAAGTAGTCATTGTGGTTTTGCTCTTTGATACTTATCTTACGATTGTAGCCGCTGGGGTGTGCCACCCGCAGTTTCACAAGGGCAGCGTTCGGATCAGGGGTCAGCGCCCTCAGATTTTGGTTAAAGATAAAACTCGCCGCGTCAAAGAGCAGCACATGGCGGATCTCACGGGTGAAATCCTCCCCTATATTACACAATTCGTAACTCATCTTTTTAGGTTTTAGGTGTCAGGTTTTAGGTGCTAACCCCTATCACCTAAAACCTAACAACTGCAAAAATAAAAGCCCTTCCCCAATCGGGAAAGGACTTTTTAAACCACTAACCACTAACCACTAACCACTTTCTCATAGAACACCATCAGCCCTCCTTCTTTGGCAAGGGCATGTTCTAGTCGTGCTCCTTGGCTTTCTTCCCACCCTGCAAGCATATAGATCCCCTCGCATTGGAGTAGGGCGATAATATCTTTCGCCATGTGTGCCTCCCATGGGTCAGTCTCTGACAGCCCGTTACAAAGAGGATTCGTAACCTCGTGTCCCAGGGCGTGCAGCGTATCCGCCACATCGCCAAACCGCTTACGGGTATAGCTTAGCTCCGTCCCACTTATCTGTCCTGATAGGTATATTTTCATCCTCTTTTTATTTGTAAAAAAACTATTTCCCCTAAACTGAGTATAAAGTACTGTTTCCCCTCTTCAGCTCCCCATTCGCTCTTTCCCACGCCTTGGGTGATCCCTTTCAGTTCAATAGCAAACCATGGCGCATAGCTCCCATAGCCATTGCGAAAGATGATCCTGTCATATTTCTTTCCGATAAGCCGCTTTTCCCAATAGGGCTTGATCTCTCGGTATTCTTCCTTCTTCTCCCCTGAGAGAATAAGGTCAAACCAGTTTTTCTTAAGTGTAAGCTGTAAATATTTCATATCCTATAATTTTTAATCGTTTGTCACTAGTCACTTGTCACTAGTCACTAGTCACTAGTCACTAGTCACTTTTCAAGAGCCTCTCCTCTATCCTCCCCTTTTTCCTATTAAAATCTTTCCGCAGTGTCTCATACATCAGGTCGCTTTCTTCTATATCGTACATCTCCAAGCGCTTGAGGATCGTGTCTTTGTACGGGATTTGAAACTGATGATAGTTCACCACCGCTTGTGTGTAGAGCTCCCCACGGAAGTGCTGGTCTATGTACTTAAGCACTAATCCCACCTTCTCTTGGGTGAGGATACACCCGCGCTTCTCGTATTGCGAGGCGTTCAGCGCAATGCGATACGTGTACAGCTCCCCGCTCCGAGGATTATACTTGTATTCCGAAGCCCTACTCTTCCGCTCCAGTATGTGCATAAGGTACAGCCCTATATCGTTATCCCCTTTCACCCAAAACGGCTCCCCATACATCTTCCGCATATACTTTAGCAGATACTTTGGTAACAACAATTTTATTTCCATCTTCTATATTTTTTCTAATCACTAACCCCTAACCCCTAACCCCTACTTTTCACTCTTCACTTTTCACTTTTCACTTTTCGCTTTTCGCTTTTCGCTTTACGTTTTTCACTGCCTCCCCCTCCTCATCATACCCCGTCACCGAATCCTCGTAGCTGTACTTGATCCGCTCCTTATTCCGTTGTATATAGCTGTCCATCTCTTCCAAGTCCTGAGGGAATATATCAAATACACTTTGGGTCAACTGTTTTAGGCTCACAGGGTTTTTAACCGAATCCACATGGCAGCCCACCAACTGTCCATCGCGGTACAGCCCCACCACATAGGTATAGCTTTTTTTCAAATACGCCCATATAGGCATCAGGTTGCGCATACTGTCAAATACATAATACTTTATCATCGCTTTATCCTTTAAAATATAGTATCTTCACTCTCCTTATCTGCTGGCATCTGAGTAGGGTTAAGCCGCATCGTCTGCACCTCTATCTCGGCCAAGAGCTCCTCACGAATACGTAATTTGCCAATGTCTATCACCATGGCACTGGTAGGGCTATTGATATTGGTGTTGATACGGATACTCTTCTCCTCACCCATATAGCTGCTGTCCTCCCTGAGCTGTCGGCGCATCTCACTCTTGCCTGGCGCCTGCTCTCGGTACTGGACAAACCATTGGCGCTGCACGATGCTATAAGCCGTACTGAAGTTAAAGTAGATACGTCCGCCCTCAGCCCGTAGGTTCGTATCCACTTGCAGGCGCTCCCCTTGTGTAAGGCGCATGCACACCATAAAGCAATCCCAAAACCGCTGATATACCGAGTCACTCTCTATCTTACGCCTTTGGTTCTCTATCAGCGCATCAAAATGCCGCTCCATATCCTCTTGCCAAAAAGGGAATATCCCCTCCCGCTCGAAGATCCCATACACGGCGTACAATACCGCAAGGTTATCTATCATACGCACAGGCACCCCCTTGATCGCCTCACGCTCACTCAGCAGCCGCTTTTTCTCTCGGTAGACTTCTAAAAAATGCTCTTGGAAGACAGCCCGCTTATGCAGCAGCCAATCCGAGATCCCCGACACCCCCCGCCTGCACATATCCTTGAGCTTGTTGTACGCGGCCTTTGCCTCATCGCTAAACTCTTGCACCTTCATCTCCTCCCAGATAAGGCGGGTAATAAGCGCCTCTGCATCGGGGCTATCATTCCCAGTAAGCAGCGTGGAGGAGATAATCGGCACTTCATCCACCGCAACCCTGCTCTCTATACTCCCACGCTTGTACCCGCGCCTATCCCACAAACCTTTGATGATCCCATCCACTTGCGGATTGCCCCTCTTGTATTCTGATAGTTGCGAAATTCCATTGCTGAACTGGGCAAACTCTCGTATCTGCGCTTTTATCGTCGAGGCCGACCCCTCCAGCTGTATGGCCGTCTGTGGCTGACCCACAAACGATTGTATCGCCTCGCATATATTATCCTTACCCGTCGAAGCAGGGCCAAAGTAAAACAGAATAGGGAAAAAACCCGTACAGCTCACCACTATGTCCTGAAACAGCGAACCAATACCAAAGAGGATCCCCGTAATGGCATGCCCCCTATGCACCTTATACAGCTGCTTGAGGTATTGCGGCAAACTCACCTCCGTGGGAATGCTCCTAAACTTCTTCTGCGCCCCATACTTGTACATATTCTTCTCAAAGTTCTTGTTAGCCGAAGGAATGTAGTAGCTGTCATTTTGGTACTTAAAAAGCCCCTCCGAGTTGATAGCCTCTTCCCTCAATCCTGGGATAACGATCTTGTTATTCCACACCCAAAAGCCCTCCGCCTGCCAGCCTAATACGTCTATTTTGCGCCCCGTACCCATACGGTCAAAGAGGTACCGCAACAGGCGCTCATGCTGCGCCGCTGAGCCCGAAAACGAAAAGTTACCATACGAGGTCACCACATTCTTAAACGAGCTAAGGGTATTGATTTTCTCCGACAATACATCAAAAATCTTTTCCACCCCATGCACATTACAGATCCTTATCAGCTTCATCGGAAACTGCTCGTCCTGCATATGCTGTATGATTTCTATGGAAAAATTGGAAATATCATAAAAGGCATTCCCCTTATCCGTACTACAATAGATACGATTCGCATGCTGAAATACCCCATACTCCAATATCTCATTTTTATACACACTCGGATCCTCCACCTCTTTCGGAAACTGGTAATCCTCCAAAGGGTCTATATCTCCCATGGAGAAAAGGCGGGGCGTGTCAAATACTATTTTCTCCTCCTTGGGCTTCTCTATGGCTACCTTAATTCCAAAGCGCGCTTTTACCTGCTCCATATACGCCTCACGGGTCACCACATCGGGGATTTTTCCGATAAGCTCTAGGGCAAGGTCACTAAGCCGCTTCTTATCCTCAGGCATAAGGATAACCTTCTTTCCCTTGGTTTCAGCCCGAACAAGGGCTTCCTCATACGCCCCTTGCAAATAGTGTAGCACCGCATCACATCTCGCCCCCTCTATCAGCGCCACAGCACCCTCCCGCTGGCCTATGCTGTCGGGATCCTCCTTATGCTCGGAAGCAAATACCACCCGCTCGACAAACAAGCCCGCTTCCAGCGCCAGCCCCATGTCTCTATAAGCAGCCGTTTCCCCCGCCTTGTCACTGTCTCGGAATATAATGAGCTTCTTGCATAGCTTCTTAATCTCCGCCAAGTGCTGCGCGCTCAGCGCTGTCCCAAGAGTAGCCACACAGTTGCGCAACCCTATCTGATGCATCCGCATCACATCCGTATAGCCTTCAACCAAATACACCTCCCCACGCTGTGCCATGCTATTACGCGCCAAGTGAAAGCCGTACAGCAGCTCCGACTTGTGGAAAACCTCACTCTCTGGGCTGTTCAAATACTTAGGTGCGCCCTCTTTCGCTTCCGAGGGCATCACACGCCCGCCAAATCCTACACAATGCCCATGCTTGTCCGATATAGGGAAGATGATACGCCCTTTAAAAAAATCGTAATACCCCCCGTTCTGATACGCTTTGAGCACCCCAAGGGCTACCCCCTCACTCACCTGCCCCCGTTCCTTCAAGACTTCATACATCCCTGCCAAGGCGTACCCAATCTCAAAATCCTCCAATAGCTCCTCCGAGAACCCCCGCTCCTGCATATACGCTTGAGCAGCTAATAACCCATGGGATAACTTTGGAAAATTTTCTTTTTGCACATCTCCACCCCCCTCAGAAGCCTGCCCGCGGAGGCTCTCCGCCCCGCGGGGGCTCCCCGCAAAATTTTCTTTATATATTTCTTTGACAGAGGAAATAATTTCCTTCAACGTTTTCTTTTTTTGACGTTTTTCCCGCTGTTCTTCTGTCTCCTTTTCGTACTCAATGGGGATATTTAGCACCTCACAAGCCAGCTTCACTGCTTCTGGAAAATCAAGATTCTTATATGCCTGTATAAAATCTATAACAGACTTTCCTGCACGACCGCTGGCAAAATCCTTCCAAATCCCCTTCACGTTGGACACCACAAAGCTCGGCGTGCGCTCCTTCACAAACGGAGACAGCCCCTTAGCGGTGCCATTGGATAGGATTTTATAGGAAGGATCGTGATATACACGGCCTATGGCTTCACACAAGTCGCATTCGTATATCTTATCTATGATTTCGTTCTTTATATAAGGCATTGCTTTTTAATTAGAGAATAGGGGTATTAGTTTTAATTAGTCATTAGTCATTTGTCCCCCCTTCGGGGGTTAGGGGGATCACTTGTCACTTGTCACTATCTAAGGATTAATTCAATTTTTCTTTTACAAAACTACTAACCGTTAAGCGATGAACGCCCAGTATACGCCCTATGGCTGAGTAGGAAACCTTTTTATCAATGAGTTCCTTAATACGTTTTTCCTGCCCAGTGAGTTTCGTTTTAGCCGATTTACTCCCTTTGGGGCGTCCCAGGATAACCCCTTCCGCCTTTTTGCGTGCCAGGGCTTCCCTGGTTCGTTGGCTGATCAGGTTACGCTCTATCTCAGCCGAGAGGGAGAAGGCAAAGGCGAGCACCTTGGAGGAGATATCGTCCCCAAGGCGATAATTCTCCTTGATTGTCCATATCTGAACCTCGTGCTGCATGCAGTAGTTCAGTATGCCCATTATCATCAGCAGCGTACGCCCCAGCCGAGAAAGCTCCGAGCAGATAATCACATCTCCCTTCTTTACCTTTTTCAGCAGCTTTCCCAGGTCTCTTTTGCTCGGATCCTTGGTGCCCGACACCCCCTCGTCCGAGATCCAGCGCTCCACAACCATCTGATGCTTTTGACAAAATTCGTTGATCTCAAAGCGTTGGTTCTCCACCGTTTGCCTATCTGTACTCACACGTATATATCCGTATACCATAGCGTAATAATTAATGATAAAAAAATTGGTCACTCGTCATTGGTCACTCGTCATTGGTCACTTGTCACTTGTCACTGCCTCGGCCGTCAGGGCAAAGATCTCCTGTACTTTCTTGAGGCTCTCCTCGCCAAATTCCCGCTCCACCAGCTCGGCCAAGGACTGCTCCCTTAACTCTTCAGAGTACTTATCCTCCAGGCACTCGAAGAAGTAGCTCATATTAGGAATTGGCAAGCCTGTAAGCAGGGTAAGGGCTTCGTCCTTCCGCATAGGAATACCTGTGGTGTATTGCAGCGCTCGCACTATGGCAATCAGCCGCGTATGTAATTTTTCTCTTTTCATTTTCGTCTTTAATTTTAATTAGTCATTTGTCATTAATCATTAGTCATTAGTCATTAGTCATTAGTCACTATCTAAGGAAACATCCTCTCTTCCATTTCCTTACGGATTTGCTCCATATCAGCAGGATAGCTGATACAGATCACCCCCTGCTTCCCTAAAAAATCCATCCGCCAATCCGCCACGGGGATAATCTCCCGCAGCTGGCCAACTTTTTTAAAATCCGCAAAGGCAACAATATACTGCACCTCCCCCTCGTATATACGGAGGATCACCCCTTGCACGCCAAAAAGCGCCTCTATTTCTTCCTTGACAACGATATATGCTTTCATCATTTTTATATGAAATGTAATTCTGTTATAAGCTCCTCTATTTCCCATTCAAAGTGTCTTTTTGGAACCTCTATAAAATGAATATCCTTAAAAAAGGCGTCACTATACCACACCTCGAAGTCTGAATAAAAGCTCAGCGGATTATCCCTTAGCTTTTCCACCACCATAGCCCTAATATTCTTATCTTCTCTAAGGGTAATATACCACCAGCGCTGCCTGAGCACATCTCCATTGGAGCTAAACTCCACTGTGGAGTAATATTTTCCTTGTTCTAAATCTTTTGCTTTCATTTTTTTATTATTTTATGATGATACTTATAATAGCAATCAGTAGCACCTCTTTATTAAAGAGTACCTCCAGCTTCTCCACGATCTCCACATCGTCCCACACTTTTGACTTCCGCCTTTGGCGAGTGCGGCGTTTGGGAGTCATCTCTTGCTCCAAGAGCTTTACGAATCGTTCCTTTTCCTCTGGGCTAAGCTCCCTGAACACGATCAATACAGTATCCGCTGTCATTTTCTTCCTCTTTTGCGTAGATATCCTCCTCTGAAAGTCCATAAGCCTTATACACTTCCACAAAAGGAGCCAATAACAATAATTTCGAATGGCGCTTGGCACGGGCGATAATAGCATACTGAGTAGTATCTTTCACCGCTTTGGCGATGTCTAATGAAAAATCATTATCTGTAAGAATTTTTTCAACTAATTTCTTTGATGGCTTCATTTTTTTTCTTATATTTGGTGTTGTCAAATCGTTTCCAATCCGACGACAAAGATATAAACTTATTTTCAAATAAAAAAGAAATTTATAAACTTTTTTTCAAATGACTACAACTATACAAGAACGAATTTTACAATACCTTGAATATAAGAAGGTTACACCTTACAAGTTTTGTAAGGATTTAGAATTTCCAATGGGGTCATTGAACAAAAGAGGATCCATAGGAACCGATAAATATTTGAAAATTATAAAATACTACAAGGATTTAAACCCCGAGTGGTTATTATCGGGCGAGGGGCCTATGCTCAAGGAAAAGCAGGCGCCCCAAGCAAATACCCCCGATGACAAATACCTTCAGTTATTGGAGGAGCATAACAAAACCCTCAAGGATCAGTTAAGGGATAAGGAAGCAATCATCAAGGAAAAGGAGGAAAAGGAGGCCTTGTACAAGGAAAGAATCCAAGAATTACAGCAGCGAATACAAACAAATACCGTATACCAATCAGGCGCCCCTACTGCCAGTTATTCCTTACCAACGCCACCAGTACCTTAGCCTCCTCAAGCAATTATTATGTAAGGAGTGTTTCTCCTGTACCCTTGCTCTTTTGCAAGACACCCACCTGAGAAACACTCCTTAACACCTTTAAAATACAAAAAAATATTTTTACCGAATACGATTTTTTTTCACACGAATATAACCCCCTAATGATGAAGAATATAGGGGGGCAAAAAACACTAAAAACCGAATACGAAACCGAATACGATTTACTCTTTTTCCATTTGTAAGTTACTGTAAGTTACTGACTATCAATAGCGAAAAACACCAAAAAATGATTTTTTTAAATTCATAACCCAAAGGTCACGGGTTCAAATCCCGTCTTCGCTACAAAGTAACAAACCCCGATAAGCGAAAACTTATCGGGGATTTTTTTATTCCCAATCCACTGTACAAAGTGAGTATATCGATGGATACCAATAAGAAAGAATCTTCTTGCCACACTTGGTAGCAAGAAGATTGAAAAATATGAATATATCAGAGACAAGTGCTAATAGCCTAATATCTTAAGCATTTCTTCTGCTTTTTGCTGCTCCATGAAAAGGCGAGAGGTAATCTCCCCGTCCTTATTCTTATCAATAAGAATAATTTTAGGCTGGGGAATCAAGCAGTGCTGCAACCCTCCTACACCTCCTATTGAGTCCTGATAAGCACCAGTATTAAAGAACCCAATATACAAGGGTTTATTCTTGTTATACTTAGGTAGATAAATAGCGTTCATATTCTGTTCGCTATTGTAATAATCATCTCCATCACAAGTAAGCCCTCCTAAGAGTACACGCTCATACTCATCATTCCAACGATTGATAGGCAAGAGCACAAACCGCTTATTAATTGCCCAAGTATCGGGAAGGGTCGTGATGAAGGAAGAATTGATCATATTCCATTTTTCACGATCATTCTGCTGTTTTTGGTACATAATCTCATAGATAGCTCCTCCTGCCTCGCCTACAGTAAAACTTCCAAATTCAGTAAATATATTAGGCACAGGCACCTTTTCCTGTTCGCAAGCTATTTTTATCTGGCGAATGATTTCATCTACCATATAAGCGTAATCATACTCAAAAGCGAGGGAAGTCTTTATCGGGAAACCTCCCCCTATGTTGAGACTATCAAGCTCAGGGGCTACTTTCTTAAGCTGAATATACACCTTCAAACACTTAAGAAGCTCATTCCAATAGTAAGCATTATCTTTTATCCCTGTATTGATAAAGAAGTGCAACATCTTGAGTGTCACTTTTTTATTATCCTTTATCTCTCTATTATAGAAAGGAACGATATTTTTGTAACCAATTCCCAATCTACTGGTATAGAATTCTGAACGAGGATCTTCCTCGGAGGCTATACGTATTCCTATATTATAGTTTCCCTTTATCTTTTGATCAAAAAGATTAATCTCTTCATAATTATCAATAATAGGCATACACCTATCATATCCTCTATTGACCAAATCAGCTATTCCATCTATATAACCATCACGCTTAAATCCATTGCAGAGGATATAATTCTCTTTGGTAATCAGCCCTTCATTAATCAGATTATTGATGATATTAATATCAAAAGCCGAAGAGGTTTCCATATGGATATCATTCTTGAGAGCTTCGACCATCACATGCTTAAAATGGGAACTCTTGGTGCAATAGCAATAATTATAAGCACCTTTGTATTTGTGCTTTTTGATGGCTTTCTCAAACCACTTTTTAGCTTTTTGGATATTCTCTGAAATCTTAGGTAGATACATGAATTTCAGTGGTGCCCCATAACGGCGTACCAATTCCATGAGGTCTATATCATGGAAACGAAGTTCATCTCCCTCAAGGGTAAATTCGTCCTGAGGAAAATAGTAAGTTTGGTCTATTAAGTCAATATATTTATTTTTCATTTTATTTTCGTATTTATCTTAGTTGTTGGAATGAAGTAGTAAGGAAATAAATAGAAAATAAAACTCAAATTCTCAAAGGAGCATACTTCTTCTCTGTCTTTTGTAATATCATTTTAGTAGATAAAGTAGAGAAAAAAGAAAGCACCTTGGCTTTTAGTATAAGCAAAGGGATGATCAGTACATCATACACTGAGGGAGGCTCAATAGGTTTATTCATTGATTATCAAACAATTATACACTCAATTAACAAACTTAAATTTTGTTCAATACAATGGGGCAAATATACTACTTTTCTGAGAATATGAAAAAATTTTTTTACAAAAAAAAGCCACCTTTTAGAGGGTGGCTTTAAAAATATTATTTTTTAAGATTATTTTACTTCAAAAGTAGCACGACGAGCAAGTTGACGAGCGTTAGCAGAGTTTGCATTAACGGTCTTATCTTCACCTCTTCCTTCGAAAGAAAGTTGAGAAGCGTTGATACCTCTATCAACCAAGAGTTTCTTGATCACCTCAGCACGTCTGTTAGACAATTTTTGGTTGTAGTTAGCACTTCCTTTTTCGTCAGCATAACCAACTACTTTCACGCTAGCACCTGAATTTTGTTTCAAGTAGTTAGCTACGAAATCAACAGCCCACAAAGAAGATTTTTGAGGTTCTGAAGAGTTGAAATCAAAGTATACATTGATGTAACCTTTTTCGATAAGCTCACGAGCAGATTCTCCAGTGTAGTTAGTTGGAGCAGATGAACCAGAAGATTGGTTAGCTAAGCTACCGTATTTTTCATTGATGTAGTTTTCAACTTCATCAGGTACACGGTTGCCGTTGGTGTCAACCATCTTATCTTCTTTGTTATCAAGTCTCTTAGCAAGTTCAGCTACGCTGTTTTCAGCTTTAGCTACACGCTCAGCAAGTTGGCCATCAGCAGCTGCTTGGCTGTACCAGTCTGCATGAACGAGGTTCTTTCCTAAGGCTACTTGCAAACCAACAGTACCTGTAAAGTTTAATGTCTGGAAACCACGTCTGTTTGTTGCAGAAAGACCATCAAATGTTCTGTTTTGTCTTGCATAGAAGTATACAGATCCATCTACTAGCAAAGATACACGGTTGCTAAGACGTATTTGTGGAGTAAGACCTGCAGTAACGAAACCAATGTTATCTGCTTTGCTAATATAGTCTCCTTTGAGTTGTCCTATACCGAAACCTGCGTGTGCTAATAAGCCTAGATCACGAGTCCAATCTTCAAATGAAAGTACGCGGCCTAAGTTAGCCACTCCTTGTAAGTTAACATTCCAAATATTGGAATTAAATTCAGGAGATTTTTTTCCTTCTACGAACTTGTCGTAGCCACCTCCTAATCTCAAACCAAATTTGTTATTGAACATATAACGAACGCCTCCATTAAGTGTCCAGAAATTTGGTGTCTTTGTCGCATATCCTGATGTAAATCCTACAGTTGGTTTGTTAGCACCAAAATTTACATCTACCGACCATTTGTTGTATTCCTGAGCGTTCGCACCCAAGGCTACAAGAGCTGTCAAAGCTAGAATTTGCTTTCTCATAAATGTGATTTTTAATTCTAATTAAATTTCATTAACGTGGGAGCAAAGGTAAAACATTTTTTCATTTCCACAAAGAAAAAACGAACCTTTTTACTAATCCGTTGTTTTTTTATGATTTTATTAGTTGTTTTCTAATAAATTTCACTTATCTGCAAATCTTCATAACGAAGTATATACACGGCTCGGTTTTCATAACCTCCCCCCTTAGCTGGGTTCTTTATGTACTGAAACTTATTCTCTTGGTAAGAGGTTTCTCCTATATTGGCCTCTTTTAAGAAATTTCCATTGAGACTGGTTCTTAGTACTGCATCCATGGTAAGGTCAAACCCTCGAAAGGCATACTTACTAGGGGATATTTTATAAGTTTTGAAATATTTGCTTATAAAGGTATTCGTCTCCCCTGCATACCTATTGGCCGCAGGATAAGTGAATTTCAGAGCGGAGAGTTGGCTATTGGAAATACTATTATGGTCATAGGCTTCCCCCTTATCCAAGGTTGCCATGATGATGTTGTAGTTCTTATTCTTGGCCGATATGCCTGCCGTATTGTATAGGATACGGATCACATCGGAGAGGAAAACGACATCGTCGGAGGAGACAAACACGATATTGGTAGCTCCCTTGACCAAGGCACTTTGTATACCTTGTATATTATCTACACTCTTGGCTTGCAAGAAGGATGATTGCAATTTCTCATTCATGTCCTTACTCTTGGCATCTGAAAGTAATATGATATTGGCATCAGGGTATTTCTGATATATGAAACTAATCATGCTGTTCTGTTGTACTTCTATAGTGGGTACTGTTTGGAACACATTGGGGCGCAACTCTATATTCTTATTGGAGAGCGGTGCCAATATAGCGGTATTATCGTCGGTGATTACCTCTGAAAGGGCATTGAAAGCCGAAGGGGCAAAAGGTCCTATAATCACTTGTGAGTTCTTCAGAGCTTCACTGGAGGAAATCGCCTTCACGCCTTGTACACTTCCGTTGCTATCATATACATTGACAGTAAGAGAAAAACCCATTTTCTGCAAAGAATCCAAAGCTATCAAAGCTCCTGAATAAAAGTCGGCAGCCACAGCTGTCATCCTTTCTTTTTGTAGTTTCCCCTTGATATCAGCTATGTTACCTGCTTGGATACTATTGACTCTAAAGGGCAATACGAAGGACACTCTTTTGGTATTGGCTGGCTGCATACCTGCTTTTACTTTAGGATTAGCATCGGTATTGTTGGCCATACCTACTTGTGAAAGTCCTGCGGTAGCTATATAATCTAGGAAATTGCTCTTAGGAATCCAGATTTGTGCTTCGAGCTTGATCCCATCCTTAAGTTCTGGGTTGAGTTTCTCTAATTCTTTTTGAGAAAGGCCGAACTTGCGTTCCAAGCTCATGAAGCCCTCTCCTTTCTCTACTTGGTAGAGAACCAAGGCCTTATCGGTAGTTACCTGTGGCACTCCCGTTACCCCTGCTGGCACCCATATCTCCATACCTTCTTTTAGCGGATTGGGTAGGTTAGGGTTAAGCTTCTCCAAGGCCTCCTGAGTAATTCCATAGTTCTGGGCAATGCGCCATATCCCCTCCCCTGGTTTTACCACATACTTAGTAAGACCTTCTTTGCCCTTGGTAATCTCCTTGGCAACTTCTTTATAGACTGGTATGGTCAACTCCTGTCCTTTGCGTAATTCTTTCTTATATAGCACTATATTATAGCGTCGCAAATCGTCCTGAGTAACGCCATACTTCTGTGCCAGTCCGTAGAGGGTTTCTTTGTCTTTCACCTCATGAGTCTGAAATCCTGAGGGTTGCTTTTTATTAAAATAGCTCACTTCTTCCCCTGGCAACAGCAGAATCATTCCCTTCTGTAGTCCTTTTTCTGCTAAGACAGGATTTAGTGACTTTATATCATTGGGCGAAAGGCGATAGACTTTCGCTATATTCTCCAAGGTATCTCCTTCTTTGACCGTATAGCTAATGTGCTGCTTGGTCTGTGCCAAAAGAGGTATACCTATAAGAATTGATAACAATAGTAATATTTTTCTCATCTTATTGCTTTTTACAAATAACCTAATTTTTCTCTGACTCTTCTGAGTGTCTGCTCAGCTACCTTTGTAGCTTTTTCTGCGCCTTGCTTTAGGATCTCATCTACCTTAGAGAGGTGCTCCATATAGTAGGCGAATTTTTGACGTGGCTCAGCAAATTTTTCTAAGATAAGCTCATAGAGTGCTGTTTTGGCATGTCCGAATCCATAATTCCCTGCTCTATAATTCTCAGCCATCTGTGCAACCTGCGCCTGAGAAGCCAAAAGCTTATAAAGACTAAAGACGTTACAATGTTCTGGATCTTTAGGAGCCTCCAAGGGGGTACTATCGGTCTGTATAGACATGATTTGCTTTTTGAGTTCCTTCTCTGGCAGGAAGATATTGATATAGTTACGGCGGGATTTGCTCATTTTCTCTCCATCAGTACCCGGAATAATCATGATATCTTCTCGGATGCTCTCCTTCGGTAGGACAAAGGTCTCACCCATTTGGTAATTAAATCGAGAGGCTACATCGCGGGTAAACTCCAAGTGCTGTAATTGATCTTTGCCTACAGGTACGACCTCTGCATCATAGAGCAGTATATCGGCAGCCATAAGCATAGGATAGGTGAACAGCCCTGTATTGACATCCTCCAAGCGATCGGCCTTGTCCTTGAACGAATGAGCTAAGGTCAGGCGCTGGTAGGGAAAGAAACAAGACAAGTACCAAGCCAGCTCAGTGGTATGGGGCACATCGCTCTGTCTGTAGAAGGTTACACGCTCATAGTCTAAGCCGAAGGCAAGCCAAGTAGCGGCCACCTCATAGGTGTTTTGTCTTAACTGCTTTCCGTCCTTTATCTGAGTGAGTGAATGCAAATCGGCTATAAACAAAAAAGACTCATTACGAGTGTCTTGTGCCATTTGCAAGGCGGGTAATATTGCCCCTAATAAATTCCCTAAGTGTGGGGTGCCTGTGCTTTGAATACCTGTAAGTACACGTGCCATAGATCTATTTCCTAAAAGAATAACATTTTTTTAATGGTGCAAAGATAATCATTTTTTTTCAAATATCTACACCTGATTATCAATATATTATTCAATGACTATTTCGGGTTATATATAAGTATTTTGACACAGATTTGACACAGTTCCGCTGTTTCTGTTATTTTTGTAAATTGCTGATTTTAAAATAGTTTTGCGGTTTTCCTCCTCCCTTCGCAGTTTTAAAGCTGTTCGCAGTTGCAGCCTCTGGCTGCCAAAAAAAGCCATAGGGCGCAGCCCTATACCGCTTTAAAACGATCCCGAAGGGTACGACTTTGGCGCAGCCCCTCGCCTCCCCTATGCACCCCCCCTTCAAACTTCTAATATTTTTGGAAACTTTGGAAACCAGAACGAAAAGGGCGCGTTTGCTATCTTTATTCTTTCTCTCTATATTATTATATATCAATATATTATAAAGAGAGAAAAGAGTATCATAAAAGGGGGTAAAGTGGTTTCCAAAAATGGTTTCCAAAAATTTTTGCTTATGGGACTTTGGAAACTTTGGAAACCATTATATAAACTCATAGCTATCTATTTGACAAAGTATTTTTTTGTAATGTGATTTGGTAGCTTCATTTTTAGTCCATTCTATCTTTTCTAAATTTAGCTCTTTTAGCTTAGGAATTTCATTCGCCAAATCAAATAATTTCTTGTCATATATCTTTATGTTCCTATATAGAAAATTTCTATCTCGGCTATTAAGATTGCTAAAAAATATAAATAGATTTAGAAACTTCCTATCTTTATGAAATCCTACTTCATTTTTTAAGTAGAAAAATATTAAAAAACCATATTCAAACTTAATATAGATAGATTTATTAAGGAAAAAATAGGCTTTCTCATATAATATTTCCTTTTTGAAGCCTTTTTTGAAAAGAATAGGTTCTAATTCCTCTATTTTGAAGATAGTTTTGTTCTCTTGAATCATACTTATTGCCCGCCCGTTACCAATTTTAATAGGTGTTCCCTTTTATCTGCTGAAATTTCAAAAGTTACAGACACCTTATCATACTTATTAATGATTGTTTCACTATCTACATATTTTTTAGGGTAAGTAAATATATCTATTATATCCATTTGCAGATTTTCTGCAATTTTTGAAAGTTGCCATAATTTCAACTGGACACTACCATTGAATACCTTGCTCATTTGCGAATCTGTTATACCCGCAAAGTCGCCTAACGCTTTTTGCGTTAAGTTCCTATCATTCATTATTTTTTTTAATTTCTCAACAACAGGATGAGCTTCTTTTATTTCTAATCTTTCCTCTTTCATAGCAATACAAATTTATATATTAATATTCAGTTAGTTACAGTATTAATTGAAATATATTTTCATTTTTTGAAAATAAAACTTGCAATATTTGAAATATTATTTGTAAATTTGCACCACTAAACAGACTTAAAAAGCGTACTTAAATACGTACGGTTATTAAGTACAAATATACGTAAATATTTATTAAACAAGAAAAAAATGAATAAGAAAAAAATTACAGAGTGGTTACAGAAGAACGTTAACCGTTTGGAAGGTAAGGAAAACCTTTTTAATGAAGAGTATCTAAAGGTACTTGGAGAGATTGATTTAAATTTAACAAAAGTCCTTTTTAAAAATATCCTTGTGCAATTTGCTTCTGAAAATAGATATAAGATAGCCTTTGCGCAAAGGATATTTAAGACTGATGATGATGTAGTAAAAGTTGACACCTTTACAATAACCCCGATAATATAATATTGGAATGATAAAATCACAAAAAGTAATAGTTACCCTAAAGCCTTCCATAAAGGCAAAGATTAATGATATTGTTATCACCAATTTGTCCCTAAAAACAAGTGAAAAATATCGCACAATAAAGGATTGGCTCAAAAAAGATAGTGAAAAACTTACTCATTATTCCTTTTTACTGGCTTTGAGTGAATTATTACAGCTTCCTATAGACCAATTAATCAATATTGAACGCTGTTAATTATGATTATGGAACAATATATAAACGAATTGGTGGAAATACTCACCACAACAGAGGGAATCACCTATGTTACTCACCGTGTGGAGCAGGGGAAAGTATGCTTTTCTTTCTTCTTCGATTCGTATCAAGTCTTTAACCTCTTGGACAAGGCTATGCCCAATGAATGGCGTATAGATCTCTTAGGAGAATGCAAGCTATGTTACCTCTCTTACGAGCTGTCCTACTTGGAGCGATATTTTGAGTTTCAACAACTGGTGAAAGCCGCTTTTTTCATAGATGATTTTATAAATATATTTTGCAATAAACACTAATCCATTAGCTACTGAAAAGCCGTGTTCTTCTGCGCAATATAGACACGGCTTTCTTTTTCAGTGGCTAATAAAAACGGGTAGCAATGGACATCAACTTAGAACAACTCAAGCAGGAACTTTGGAATGTAACCGATTATGGCCGTCAGTTTTTTGAAGACGAATTTGCCTCTGAAATAGCACGCAATCGTGGACGCCTCAAAGGTTTTGCCGTACGTACTGAGGATAAAACAGGTTCCTGCCATATACACCAAAAAACAAGTGATAAAGGTCCTTCTCCTTATACCTTTACCGATTTTGGGGTCGATAATCAGGGTATGAATGCGATTGATTACGTGGTAAAGCGTGATCATTGTACCTTCTGGGAGGCACTGAAAAAACTATGTAGCCAATATGGGGTGCCTCTTCCTGAAGGTAATAAAGTAACTCCCACGGTGGAATTTTCCTCTAATGTGGAGGAGGACGAAGGTTTTTGGAAGGTCAATTTTTCTTCCTCTTACAAAAACAAGAAACTACTACAACGCTTGTTCCCTTTCTATACAGAGGAGCTTTTAAAGGAATATGTTTTCAAGGAAATAGAGAGCTACCAGACTGTTGGAGTTAATGAAAAAGGAAATAAATACAAAAAAACAACTATTGCCAATGCTGATTTTCCTATTTTTGGTTATGACAAGGGAGATTATGTAAAGATATACCAACCTTATGCCCCTAAAGGAGACGCTTTTATACACAAACATTCGTTTGTCGGGGATAAAAGCGGCAAACGTATCATATATGGCTGGGATCGGCTCTTTGAAAAGGTAGAATATGAAACGATACAGCAAGTTATCAAGGATCTGAAAACAGCAAGAAATAGTGAGACGAAAAAGGATCTTTTGGCTCAATTGGACAAACTAAAGTTGGAAACAGTAATCATCGCTACAGGAGGCACGGACGGCATTAATATTGCCTCACTGGGGTATGATGTGATTTGGTTCAACTCCGAAACGGAGGTAATCAATAGTCAGGAGTATTACGAGCTTTCCCAAATAGCCAAAAATATCTATTACATACCCGATTTGGACGAAACAGGCGTTAAGCAAGCGGTACAGATAGCCGATAGCTTCTTAGATATAAAGCTGGTTTGGCTGCCCAAGGATCTGAAATACTCCAAGAAAAAAGACTTTGCCGACTGGTTGCGCCGTGAGAAGAATGCAGGCAAGGAGATTCTTCAAGCTATCTTCGCCAAAATGCTCAATCAGGCGCTTAACTTCCGTTTTTGGACGTTCTCTGACAAGGGTACTGTACAGTTCAATCCTACTAAAATCATTCACTTTCTACACCTCAAGGGCTTTTATACCTTTGCTTCCAACTATTCTGAGCAAAAGGAGGACGAATGCGAATTTGTCAGCCTCAAGCAGGGCAAATTAGAAAAAATACTCAGTACAAATATTAAGAAATATGTATTGGAATGGATTGACAACAAGGTATATAATGAGCAGGTTCGCAACCGAGTGTTTTCGGCAGCAGCTTTCCAACCTTCACACCTTAAAATGCTCCCTATGTTTGACAAAGACATTACTAACTACGGGCGTTCGTATCAGTGGTATTTCTTTGCCAACGAAGCCATAAAGATACAGAAGGATAGCATTGCTTCCTACAAATATTCGGGAGCACTCAAGGTGCAATTTTGGAAAGATGAGATCATCAACCATAACATATCCCTACTAACGCCCTTTTTCGAGAAATACACCGATGAGCAGGGGCGTACACGTATCAAGATACTGAATAAGGATAGCAATTATTTCAAAGTATTGATTAATTCCAGTCGTATCTATTGGGAGAAGGACGCTAACGAGGCACATAAGGACTTAAACCCTTTTGGAATAGCCAGCGAAAACCTTACCGAAGCAGAAAACTACGAACAGGAATTGCACCTGATGAATAAAATCTACTGTGTGGGCTATATGCTGCACCAGCACAAGCGAGAATCAGAGAGCTTTATCGTAATAGGCACTGACTACAAGGGAGGAAACAGCGTAAAGGGATCCTATGGAGGTACGGGAAAATCTTTTTTGGTCAATGGCATTCGCAAAATGCTAAATAGCAAATACATTGACGGAAAAACACTCGGCAATAACAAGTTCCCTTACGATAAGGTAACCGAAAAAACACGTTTGGTTTTCTTAGACGATATGAATTTCAATCAGGATTTCCGAGATTTTTACAACAAAGTAACGGGGGACTTTGAAGCCAACCACAAGGGAGGAAAAATCTATTACATTCCCTTTGAGCGAAGCCCTAAAATGGCAGCTACCACTAACTATGTTCCCGACTTTGAGGAAAGTTCTTTGGTGCGCCGCTTGTTGTTTTACCAAAATGGAGACTATTACCACGCCAAAACCCCTAAGAATGATTACCTTTTTTCACGAAAGATTTCCGATGACTTTGGCGGGCGTGATATAATGAGTAGTGATTACAGTGCGGAGGAGTGGAACGCGGATTATAATTTTCTGTTCAACTGCTTGCAGTTTTACCTATCGTGCGACCAGCCTATTATGGCACCTTTAGAAGCCTTGCAGAACAGGCGTGCGTTGCTTTCTATTGGGGATAATTGCTTGAACTTCTTCAATGATTATTTCGCCGATGAGGCAAAACTCAATCACTGGATTAACAAACCTGAATTTGTCCGAGAGGCAATCGGCGAGCTGGGTAACAAATACACTCCTTTCCAAGTGTATAAGAAGCTACAAGAGTATTGTAATATCCATAAATGGGAGTTACAGAAGGCTAAGCGCAAAACCGAAAATGGCAATTCCTTAGAGCATTTCTATATAGATACTAAGCAGCTGGGGGATATACCCGCCATAGAAGAGCCAACGCAACCTTCGCCCTCTCCCGCCCCACATATAACCGATAACCTAAGTCAAGAAATAGATTTTTAAGTATGAAAACCATAAAATTCCGTGCTAAAACAAAAAAAGGAGCGTGGATATATAACTTAGCTCCTTTAGTTCCTTTCTCTGTCTTTGATCTTACAGATTTTGATACAGACACCCTCACCCAGTTCACAGGCCTACATGACTGCCATGGGGCCGAGATTTACGAGGGGGATTTTCTGAAAGTCAATCTATCTGAGGGATACAAAATACGCTTGGTATGCTACAATGAGGACATAATGGGCTTTTGCTTGGCTCATATGGAGGATTGGTATGATCCTTTTCTGTACAATCGCTATCAGGCCTCTGTTAGCTGGTGGGAGCGTTTCAAAGATGATATTGAGGTCATTGGCAATAGGTACGATAACCCCGAAATATTTGACCAATATGCTCAAGAAAGCCGAGTTTGATCGCAATATTGAACTTTACCTAAAGGCACATCGCTTTTGTATCTCAAGCGGTGTGCTTATCTATGCGGGGGCTATAGAAGGCATGCGTAATTTGGTGTATGTGGAGGTCAATGATCATGGTAAGATACAACGAGGCAAACAATATTATACCAACGAGGAAGTGTATTTGAAAATTTACGAATTGGCCTTGCATATCTATCAGAAAATGACTAACTTGCACGCTCAAAACAACAAAACTAAATGAAAATTCTCAAACCCATAAAAACCAAAAAAGATCTCTTCTCCCTGTACCTCTCCCAGTACAGTGAGAAGAACATACGTGCCTATATCAACGATATTATCCAGCAGTACAGACCCAAAGCCAATGCCTACTGTAAGAACGTGAGCCGTCAGGAGTTTCTGACCTTTGTTGAACTCTACGGCTTGCCCAATGGCTACACCCTCTCGGAGGAACTCCAAAATGAGATAAAGACAAGAAACCTAAAAGTGTAATAACTATTAACCCCTATTGCAATACCTATTAACAACTATTGCGCTTTGGTACAATTTTTGTATTGTGATATGGAAAATAATTTGTATCTTTGTCCCCAAAATATAATAGCTTTGTTTGATTAAATATGAAAAAAGTGGTGTTACATCATACTTGTAGCCGAGAAAATGGAGAGGATTTTGTAAGAGAAAACGCTCCTTTTTTGGCGGAGGATAACCCACGAAATAGAAAATATCAATTCTTAGGTACTGGATATTATCTTTGGGAAGATGATATAGAACAAGCAAAGCTTTGGGGAAAAGTTCATTATAAAAACTCTTACTTTGTTGTTGAATTTGAATGTTATATAGAGGAGGAGGATATTTTAAACTTAAATGAAAGAGAGGGGCAGAAAGCGCTTTTTGAAATGATAGAAAATATACAAAAAGAGTTTGGAGTAAATCTTAGGGGATTACCTTTAAGTAGGATTTTTAGTTTGATATATAAAAGCCATATCACTTTTAACTACAAAGCAATTAAGGTCAAAGATGAATGCTTTTCAAGAGGAAGACAAGAAGTTTTTAGGTTTGTCTCAAATGAAACTAAAAAGAATTTCACCTACTTAGGAGGTGTTTATTTTTACTTTTTTAAAAATAAAATAGATTTTGGTTCAAGAAAAATATACAGTTATGACACATAATAATCATTTACAGGCTTTCAAAGAAAGTTTAAAAAATATAGACAGAGAAGAATTTTTAAAACTTCTTAAAGAGATAGAAGCTGAGCCACAAGATGAAAATGAGCTAACTGTAGGCGAATTTTTGGACTTGATGGAGGGAAAAATTTGCTTTTCTGATACAGTTATTACAGGTAATGCAGTTCCTAAACCTGTCTTTTTCAATAATTCAAATTCAATACTTTTAGCAGATAACTTTCCTTATGCTAAGGCTATTACTTGTGCCCAAGAAATAAATTATACTTATAACAACAATAATACACAAGTAGAATTTAAAAATAACACACAAGTAGAACTTAAAAATACTATAAAAGCAGCGTAAATTATGAAGCGACAACTTAAAATATCTTTAAAAGAGACCTTTGTACAAAATCTTTCCTTTAAGCGTAAGCATAGTAATGAGCCAACATTAGAAACAGAAGTAAGTATTTCTCCTTATGTAAATTTTGATGATGAGCAGGAGCAGGTTTATATGGTTATGTTTGATGGAAAATTTGAAAATAGTTTGTTTGATTTGAGCTTGCAATTTGTAGCTGTTTTTGGTACAGAAGCGCCTATTGATGAAGAGTTTAAAACCTCTGACCTTGTAGAGGTGAATTCCTTAGCAATAGCGTTTCCGTTTATGCGTTCTTTTCTCTCTACATTTACTATCAACGCAGGTTTTCCTCCTTTTATACTACCAGCTTACAATTTTTCCAAAGAAAAAAAATAAAATATTACTACACAACCCCTTACAAAAAACTTTCACCCCTCACGTGAAAGTTTTTTTGTTTTTCCCTTGTTTATTCCAAAATTAGTTGTACCTTTGCAACGTTCCAACAAGAGCAACACTTGTTTAAAGTTGCAAATATATTATTTACGATATATCCGTGAAGGTGTCGTATAGCAGTAATGCTATACAAACAAATGCGTAAGCTCTTGTTGGAACAACACCCACTCACGGATACCTTATTTTTATATACTATGTTCCAACAAGAAACCAACCCCGCTGTGGTGAATAACAGTAGCCCCAGCACTTACTGCTTTGACGTGGAAGCGGTCAATGAGTTCTTCACAAAGGAAATCAGCGTACCTGAATTTACCCGCTATATGCGTATGCTGATCTACGAAACTACCCGTCTGCACCTGCGCTATTGCGAAATAGCCTCCGAAGAGCTTTCCGATGATGTGCTACTGGCATACGATCACCTAAACGGACTTTCCGAGGTACTTAATCCTTATTTCACTAACCAAAATATATAAGCTATGGACTTAAGAACATTATTTCATATAGGGCAACGTGTGTTTTTTACAAAGTTGGGAGAGATTGAAGAAGTTGAGATAAAGGAAATATACCTAACTGTAAGTGAACGAGGGGAAAAATATCATTTTGAAACCCGTTATTTGGTTAGAGATAAGTTTTATGCAGCCTTTAATATTGATGAAAAAGAGCTTTTTCCCTCCAAGGAAGATCTTCTAAACGCCTTAGCAGGTGATGAATTTGTTGTTGTACCTTTAAAAAACTAACCTATGAAAACAGTAAAATACTATCACTTAGACATATCTGGAGAGCTGCGATATACCGAAACTCGTTATTACCTCTTTGGCTGGCTTATCTATACTTTTTGGTATAGAAACGTATAAATTTTAGGCAGTTTTTTTAATCCATTTTTACCTCCTCCGAAAGATACACGCGGGGGAGGTTTTTTTATATCTTCTCCTTAGCGTATTAACAACACATTAACACAAAGACTACCCAAGACTTCCCAATCTTGCCCGAAAGTGCCCAATCCTGCCTTTTTCCTTGAGGGCTGTTTTATCTTTGTGGCTCAAAAATTAAGTAACACTAAAATCATTTATGTATGCTTCCCTAAACAATGTTCATTATCGCGAGGTGCGATCGGATTATCCCTCGGATATATTCCCCAAAGCAGCTTGTAAGCGAACCGAATTAGGGGACGGCGATACGTTCTTTTCGGTGAAACAGATTGTAATTGCTATTGACACCTATTACACTCAGTGCCGCAGAATTGCCAAGCTCCTCAAGGGGGACACCTTACAGGCTACTTGTAGGAATATACATCAGTTTCTTTATCATCATTTCCAATATAAGGCCGATAGTGAGGAACAGCAATTACGCTCCCCCGCTTGCTCCTGGGCACAACGCTTTATAGGGATTGACTGCAAGAGCTATACCATATTGGCAGGCTCTATTATCAAGGCTTTAGGGTATAACAGCTATGTAAGACAGATCAAGCAGCCTTACAGCTCTTACCCCGACCAATATACTCATGTATATCTGATTGTGCCTATTTCTCAAAAGGACAATGATTTGCGTAAAGGCTATTATGTGATTGACGGAACAGTATCCACCACACGTGAGGCCATATATTCCGAAAAAGCAGATGAAATAGTAACAGCTATGAAACATATAGGACTTAACGGCGCACAGAATGCGCTATATGACTTTAGACGATCCAAGGGCCTCGGAGATCGAGCCGACGGAAATGCTGCTGCTGGTGCTGGTAGCACAACAGGGACAGGAAAATCCTATTCAGAAACAAGAACAAAACGAATTGTAGACGGAGTAAAAGAGGGCGCCAATGACCTCTTAGATCTTGCCAGAATAGGAAAACAAGGTTATGATATTTTCAATGGAAACAACAATCGCCCTAATCCTGTACCAGGTACTTCCCCTTCTGTAGATAATACCAATATCAAACTTGAGTATGAAAGGAAGTTGGCGGAGCTGCAAGAACTAAGAAAAAGGAATGCCGCAGATGCTCAGATACAGCAAGCACAAGCCGAGATGAAAGCACTACAGGATAGCCTACGCAGGCAGCAGGAACAAATAGAGCGAGAACGGGAAGATGTCCGTAGGCAACAAAACCAACAAAACCAAAATCCTAATCCTTACTACCCTCAACAGCCTAACCCCAGCGGACAAAACAAGGACAACACCATGATCTATGTTATAGGAGGTGTAGCTGTAGTTGGCCTTTTAGTAGTAGTAATGATGATGAACAAAAAGTAAAACCCTATGAAAGGAGCTTATCTTATTCCTGATACCTCAAAAGAGGGAAAATTACAAGGGGCTATCGGAGCCGCTGAGATAAAGGACGTGAATTATGACCCTATAATCAACATGACCTATGAGGAATACGAAAGCAACCTGCAAAAACACGCACAGCTTTCCCTCTCGGTTCATGAGAAACTTTCGGGGGTTATACTGGGACTTATAGCTATGGGGGCTCTTTCCAATGCTTGGAACCCTGTTGGCTGGATCTTGGCAGGCGTGGCTGCAATTATAGGATTGGCCTCTCAGATAGGACTTTTCAAAGACAAAGCCGCTTGGGACGGAGAGCGAACAGGCAAGGCCTGGGACAAGATCAGCCACTATTACGAGGCAAGTGTTTTGGGACAGCGTACAGGAAAGGTAGAGAATGGGAGGCCTGTATTCTCAGGAGGATTGGCCACTATGGCTTCGGCTACAGCTATCCAAGACGAGTTGGTACAGACAATTATCAATAGTGCACTCAAGGGGCTTACGATCTATGAGGCTTCCTTTGCCAAAGAAGCTGCTAAAAGTTGGAAAAGTGATACCAGTAAAAAGAATACAGAACAGTTGGCTCGGCTCACAAGAGACCTAAAAAACAACTTCTTAGGCAAGATAAAGAGTTACGAAAGGGTTTATGATATTACTTGGACAAAGATAAACGTTTCCTTGGCTGACGGCATTTTTGATGAAGATTATCTTAGTATGGGGCTGGAACCTGAACCTATAGGTTTGGGAAGAGACCAAAGAAAGGACATTGCTTTTGAACTCTATGCCATACAACTCAAGCGTAAGAAAGAATATATAGGGGCAGGGCTTACCTTTTCTGATTTCAATGATGCTGCAAGCCCTAAAGCTACGTTCTTTGAAAAAGAATTTGCCGATGAGAAAGGCCGTAAGGAGATGTTCAAGTTTGGAGAAACGATTATAAAAACATTGGCCTTAGAAGGCTATCTCACCTCCGACGAAGCAGATTATTACAATGCCATGAACTGGTTGAACTCCGCAGACGCTTATGACAAGGCTGCTTACCTACACAACTGGGACGCTCCTTGGAACCCTAAGACAACGAGTAAGACAGAAGAGAATTTTGCTAACAGTCAGTGCGTGAATATGAGTTTGGTGATGAGTGCTTTTCTCAGAAAAGAACACCCTTATCACAATGCCAAACCACAAGATCTAATCAAGTTGCTTAAAGCGGCCAAAAGCCGCCACGATAAGTATAACACACGTGGTAGAGGTACAGTAGCCCCAGATTGTCAGCAACTATTGCGTACCAATCCTAAGGTAGTAGATGCTTTTAAGGGTATGGGAATGAATATCAATGACTATGACGATAATTTCAACTACCTCAAAAGGGAGTTGTTTCCTTCGCCTACGGATCCTAACGGGCAATCTCCCTCTCAATTCTCACAGAATGGAGGTTTGATAAACCCCAATGGCTATACCGATGAGTATCCTTATAGTCCTTATACACCAGCCCCCACAAGGCCCCAAGGAGGAGAAGCGCTTACACCAAGTGTACCAAGCCAGCCGACACCTACAGTGCCAAACCAAGGGACAAGCCAATTGGCACCCACAGTACCCAACCAGGGAACAAGCCAACAGACACCTACACAGCCTGCTGTACAAAATAAGAAATCTAAAAAGCAAAACCTATGGTGGCTATGGCTCTTAGTAGCAGGTGCAGGGCTATATGTAATTAACGAAAACGACAGGAAAAATGGCAAATATTAATATAGAATTTCAAGGAGATTTTCAGTACCTCAAGTACGAATTTACCCCACGGCTAAAAGAGTTAATCAAGAATGTACATACCGCGATGAACTCCTACAACAATGCCTTTTTCTTGCAGTGTCAGAAGTTTGGCGACTTGCAGGCTATTGCACGAGAAGCTCAGCAAACAGGCAAGCTCCCCCCTGCGGTGGAACAAGCTATGATCAAGGCTGATGCTTTTAAGCCTATAGCAGAAACCATATTGCTCAAAAAGGTAGCCAACCAAATAAGTTCTTTTGCTTTTTTCAATGGTTATTACTGGGGAATCCTCTTTGATAGGCCAGGGGCAAACTCCTACACAAGGGGCTTTGTAGATGCCAAAAACACACGTAGTTACTTAGGACATGCTTTGCTCTATGCGCTACTATACCCCTTCCTACATAGGATCCAGAAAGGGAGACTTTACGCCTATGGTAGTCGTCCTGAGTTCGTTGATTTCTATGGGGCTAAACCCTTTACAGGGAATAACAGTCTTATGATTGCTCCTATGAAGTTTGCCAAGAAAATCAAGCTGGATAACAGCAGCCCTATTCGTTTTCCACGAATAGAGACATGTGTGTATTATAGGGGAAAAACAAAAGATGAAGCATTGGTACAACAAGGAGTAGGCAAGGATAATCCTTACCAAACTCGTCAAGAGCGATTAGGAGAAATATTCTCACACTATTTTGTTCTAAATGAGCAACAGATTGCCGCCAATCAGCCCCTAAAACGAACAGGAGCAGCCCAAAATTACTTTTTCTTTTCCAAAAAGGATTTCTATACGCTCTGCGAAGAATGTGTTATAGCAAGGCTTTGGAATTTCTTTGCTAAGCCCTTGGTGATGACTGGTTGGACTGTGAATGTCCCCGCCAGTGTGGATAAGAGCGTAAAGCAATCGCCTGTATGTGATTATTTCGGGCGCAACAAATTGCTTACCACTCAGGGGAGCTTTCAGGAGCGATTAGACCGTTTTGCCTATCCAAAGACAGCTCTGTTACAACTACCTGTAATTACCGATGAGGAGATACGCGAAGGCCTTAAACTCTTGGAGCCACTCCACAAGGCAGTCAATAATGTGTTTCAAGTTACACAAAGCGATTTGGGAATCCTCTCAGGCGATAGCCGAGTGTTTAATGCCTTAGTACAGAAGACACGTTATTACGAGCAGCAAGCCCCTACCAATCATTTGGACATTGCCCCTTGGATAGATAAGTTTTCAGATGTGAAGATCAAGAATTTACCTGTTTTATAACTAAAAAATAGAAACTATGCACCCATGTATGCCTCGTCCCACACCGCAAAAACGAGTAGAACAAGTAGAGTTACCCGCGGTAAAAGACACCCCCCAAGTGATATACATAAGGGAAGTGCCTATAAGTGATAACAACAACTTAACCGAAAAACAAACAACAGACAACAAATTAAAATGGTGGCATGTAGGCCTTGCTTTTGTAGCAGGTTATTGCCTTGCCTCCTCTAATACTAAAAAGGTTTGATATGAATTTTAAGAAACCCAAAACAGAGAATCTGACAGGAGCCCTTGTCATGGGAGGTTCCGCAGTGGCTGGAGCAGCGGCCTCTAACCTGCTCGTGGCAGAGCTTACTAAGAAACCTTCTGCCGATAGCAAAAAGGACGAAACCAAGCGTAAATTGGTCAAAGGAGGTGCTGTAGCAGTGGCTCTGGTAGGACTTGCTTGTGTAGACGGAAATGATACGGCTGCTACAGCTGTACGTGGTGCCTTAATTGGTATGGCAGGAGCGCAGGGAATAGCCTTAGCACGTGAGTTTACCGATACCAGCAAGGCTGGCGACACCGTAAAACATGCCCTTGGACTTGGTTGCCCTTGCCAAGAAAGGGAAGGACTTGGCGAACCTGAATGGTTTGACTATACCCCAGTCTATGAGGATAGCTACTACACTCCTTATGAAGAAATCGTAGAGGAGAAACAAGCCCGCAACCCGCTTACCGGTTTCACACCAAGAGAAACCTATGTGTAAGCTCTAATGAAGTATTAATTTTAAATTTAAAATTTTAAACAATGGACAACAGACAAGTTCAGTTAGAACGTTCCAATCACGTTCTTACCGCGATGGGGGTAGATACCCGCAACGCCAAAGTAATGGATCGTACCCAGTACATCACCTTCGATGCAAAAGGGAAAAGCTCCGTGGTATTGCTCATCGATAGCAACACCAAAAAGCTCGTAGGAGAAACCTCCTTCGACGCCAACAAGCTCAACAAAGGCCGCTATTTCGTCATTGACGGCATTCGTGTGCTCACTGAGGATACAGCAACCACATTGCATGAAGCTAAGTGGAAAAGCGAAGCCCATGCGGCTATCGTCAATTCAGAGCTGAAAATCGCTCAAGATGAAGATCTCTTGTTACTTCCCGTTTCTGACCTTTTAACTCAGCTCATTGGAATAAATTCAGGAGACATTTTCCGCAGTATAGCTTCGGCTCCGGTGATTGTACCTGAAAAGGAAATCAACATCTCTTGGCAGTTCCCCCAAGGGGCCAGCGTTCCTACCACAAAAGAACAATTCGTGCGTATCGAGTTGCGTGGCTTTGAGTTCCTAACGAACTAATTTTTTCTCTTAATATTATCAATGTCAAAGCCTTGCCCTTGTAAGGCAGGGCTTTTTTGATAATTTGTATTTACCCTCAAAAAGAAAAAATCATGCACACCAAAGAAGAAGTATATAACATTAGCATTCCGGTAGGACAACGAGGCAACAACGTATTTTTCACCCCTGTAGCAGGACGTGTAATTGGCTTGCTCCTATATCACAATATGGGAGATGACTTTGTGGCCAATGTAGGAGTAAAAGCCGATGACGGCACCTACATTTCCAAAATGCAACACATCAAGAACTATCGTTCCCGTGAGAGTTGTTACTTTACAGGTTGTAAGCCAGTGGATTTCCAAACACAAGGCAAAACTTACACCTTAGAGATTATCGCAGATGAGCCTGTCGCTGGCAAAGATTTCAAAGGACAGCTCATACTGATCTACGAAGACACACGCTTTAATACTTGTGAAAATGCGTAAAACCAAATGGATTACCCAAAGGATTTTCTCCGATACGGCCTTTCTGCTGAAAGGAGTTACCTCACTTACACTGTACAATGCAGCCAATAGTAAGGTATCTTTCAGAGAAAGGACATTGGAGAAAGGAGATTACTACCAGTTTGACGGAGACGGCACGGCTACTGATATAGACTTTGAGATTGCCTTTGAGGGCGGACATGGAGAAGCTATTTTGGACTATCGTGCCCTGCAAAAATGTAACATAGAATGAAACAAGAACTCATTGATATTATTAACAGATTCAAAAGCTCCCCCAGTGTCCTACTCACGGTTATCAACCAGGAAACAGGGCAGCCCTTGGTACGTTCCATATCAGCGGTACGCATGGCGGATCAGTATGGCAGTGTAGAGGGCTTTTTCAACGGCTTACTTGGCCAGGGGATTCGTCAGATCATTGTGGAGGAAAGGCGCAAGCTGGGCAACACAACTCGTAGCTTTTCTACGCCTAAGAGTTTCACCCTTGGCCCCAAGGAGGAAGTGCAAGCACAAGAAGAGGTTGCCGCCCCTACGCCTATAGTTGCCCCTGCTCCTATGGTTGCTCCCTCTCCTATGCAACAAGGCCTTATGGGTATGCCTGGGTTAGGATTTCCACAGATCATGGACTTACATGTACGAGCACATGACCAAGCCCGATTGGAAACGGAGAATAAGTTTCTGAAAGAGAAAAACGAAAGATTAGAACAAGAAATGGCATCGCTCAAGGAAGAACGCTTAGCGGACAAGTTTAGCGAAGCCAAAGCCAAGGGTAATAATGAAATGCTCTTGGGGATCGTACAAAACCTACCTGCTCTTTGGGGCTTGTTCAAGGGAGCTCCCTCGGCAGGCCTACAAGGAGCCGAAGGAGAGATCCCCCAACTACCCGAAGGAAAGACAGCGCTTTTTCAAGCCTTCGCCCAAACCTCTGCTGAGGTGGACGCCTTTATGCTCAAGGTATTACACCTGATTTTTGAAAAACAAGAGTTCTACAAAGAACTCAGCGAATTAGTCAGTAAGCAATCCTAAAAACTGAATAAAAATGGAGATTACAATAAAAATTAACAGTACCAATCCAATAGACGCACAAGCGCGCCAAACCAAGCTACAAGCCATAGCTCTTTTGGACGATAAGACATTAGCTCTTTTCCACGAGATCGCTACCAACGAAAAATTTCGCAAAAAGTTCGTAGCCAATGAGAAACTCCTAAGAAAATTCGTATAACATGCCACCAAAGAAACAGACACCTCTTAGTGGGGTAGCAGCTACCGTAGCGGCTACTTCTGTAGGAAAATACTTAGACAAGCACCCCGAAGCAATAGAATACGCAGGGCGCAAGGCAAGAACAGCCGTCAATGTAGGACTTATCATCTTTGGGGTGAGTGTTTTAAGCATTGGGGGGGCTTTGTTCTATAACCTTTATTGGAAACATCGTTTTAGGAAAATGTCCTATGATCCTAATCAAAAGCCTGCTTCTATCAGTGCGGGGCTTGCCAAAAGTAAAGCAGAAACACTCTATCGCGCCATGCATGGTATGGGAGCCAACTATACCCATGTATATAATGCCCTTAGAGGTATGGGACACAACAACTATGTGGCTATATATAACGCTTTTGGCAAGCGTACCCCTGCCACCAGTTTTTCCATGGGGAATAAAAATGATATGGATTTAAGCCAATGGTTACAAGATCAGTTCAGTGGGGAGAAATTAGCTTCCCTTCGAGCACAAGTAGGTAACGCCTTTTTCTAAAAACAAAAAAACTATGAAAAAAGAATACATACTATGGGGAATATGTGGTGCTGGAGTACTTAGCGTTATTGTGGCACTATTACTCAAGAAAGATAAAGAATCAGAGGTACCCAATGGTAAATATGGGAAGTACTATAACGGAATATCCGAGCAGGAGTACAGGGCTCTTATCGCTGATTTTGCCAATAACAGAGAGCTGGTTTCGCAGTACGCTCAAGACTTGCATAATGCTATGAAGGACGCAGGAACTGATTTTAATAAGATTCTTGAGGTAATGAGCAATTTAGATGAGGTACAAATGAAGATTGTGTATGACCGCTTTGGTAGGCGTGCCTATTACAATCGCCTTTTTGGAAAAATTGCTACAGAAAAAGGCAAAATGCTTAACCTAAAAGAATGGTTCAAAGAAGAGTTGAGCGAATACCAATACAAACAGATAAGAGACCGATACCCTAAACTCTTTTAAGCTATGGAAACAGAAAAAAGATATATTATAGGTCGGGTTACCAATGAGCACAACAAACCTATTTTGGGTGTCAATATCCTCATCAAAGGCACTACAAAAGGTACTACAACAGATGTCAATGGTAATTACAAAATCAATGCACCTATAGGTAGTCAATTAGTTTTCTCTTTTATAGGTAGGGAGACCAAAATATCACCTCCTATACAAAAAGATACAGCTGCTTTCAATGTAGTTTTAAAAGAATTTGCCGAAGAACTTGATGAAGTTGTTGTAACACCTCCCAAAAATAACAAAACAATAAAAGAAACACCAAAAAATGAAGAAAAAGAAAATCAAGAAAACCCAATAAGGAGGTTTTATAATCCACAAACTATAGTAACTAAGAAAAAAAGCTATAATGATACGCTCAAAACTTCAAAATTACTGCTTGTAGGTGGCGCTTCATTACTTTTTGGGTTACTCCTTTTTTCCTTAGATAACTCTCAATATAAAAAGAGCGTAAAAAAGGTAGCTATATAAAATAACCAATAAATAAAGAAAAGATGATAGGTATTCCTCATAAAATGATTTGTAACTGCAATAATAATGGTGGAAGTAGTAATCCAAATCCTACTCCAAAACAAAAGTTTTCTGCTAATTTTGGGTTTGTTGCTCTGCTTGTACCCAGATCACCTACTGGAGTTGCTGCATATACACAAGTATTAATCAAAAATATATCTCTTGACGGAGAAGAAAAAGAAGTAGAAATAGAATTGCCTTATGGTTATGCTGGATTGTCTAAGATTAAAGCACTCTATATCATGTGTGATAAATTAGGAGTTACAACAACACAAAATACTCAGAAGTCTCCAACAGCCCATGTCAATCGAACTGATATGACAAAACAAACTACCTTAGATAATTTGAGAGATGTTCCTCATGCACCGCTTAAGTATAGTAGTATAGGGATAGAGCCTCAAGGAGAATGGATATTTGAGTATGACGGAACTAGCAGTGGAGATTATGAAAGCAAGCCAACCTCTATTAAATATAAATTCATAGGAGATACCTCTCTATTATATTTCTAAAACTAAACAATTCTATGATGTTAGAAAGTATTTTAACCCTGCTCTCTACCCTGGTAGGTGGAGGTGTCTTGGGAATGCTCTTTGAGCGAAAAAAACGTAAAGTAGAAACCGATGCTATTGAAGCCGAGGTTGTAGATAGAATACAAATTATCTATAAGAAATTCCTTGAAGATTACAACCAAAAAATTACAGATCTTCTCAATGAAAACGAGAAATTGAAAGAGAAAATCAGAAAATTAGAAGAACGCATTAATGAGCTATCCAAATGAAGAATTTTATATTATCCCTTTTATTGGCTTTCCTTGTATTGGGCTGCAAATCGGTTACACAGACGGACAAAAATTATGAAAAAACGCAACTAATATCTACTGATAGTGTATTTGTAGAACATTATTACGATTTTCACGATACAATCTTTGTACAAGTACCCTCTATCACTACCATGAATAAAGAATGTGATAGTCTTTGTCAAAAGGAAGTAAGAAAACTCTTACAAATTATAAAAACACATAAAGCACAAGGCTCACAATCACAAGGAATTTATTATGATAATTATAAAAATAGTTTAGTAATATACCAAAATACACCTCCTTTACAAAATATTTATAGAGATAAAAAGCAAGATTTATCCAATGTAAAGGAAATTGAGCGTATAAAGACAGTAAAGGAAACCTATATTCCTAAGTTTGTGAAATTTCTATCATGTATAGGAGCATTTTCTATTCTATTAGGGGTCGTCTTAGGGATTAGAAAACTAAAAAATAAATGGTTATAACATTAGTATATGAAAACAAAAGCAATTATAGTTATAATGGGAATCTGTGCGATAGGTGTTGCTATCTATGGAATAGCAAAAGCGAAGACAGAACAAGCCAAACGATTGTTTGAAAAGGTAATGTTTTCCTTTCATCAGTACAAAGACGCAGGGGCTAAGCTCCTGCAGAACAAAATATGGCTCCTCTTGGACTTTGCCCTGACCAACCCTACAGCGGAAGACTTCTATATCAATACCAATGGGTCTATACAGCTCAAGGTCATGCGGGTTTATCTCAAAGGAGTTCCTATTGGTTATGCTTCTTTGCCCAATTTTTATCAGTTAGACTTACGAGCAGGCGCCACAGCTATTATAGAGAATGTTTATATAGAAATTAGTGCTTTTTCGGTAGCCAGTGAGATTTGGGACATGGTAAAAGAGAACAAAAAAGACTGGTCTAAATATATGAACCTTATTAACAAACTCTCTTTTGAGATAGATATTGATGCCTTTGGACAAATATACACTCTAAAACAATCTTTTTCATAACATAAAACCAGTATCAATGAAAACTTTCAGAACTGAAGAATACAAAAACAGCCCCCTCTACCAAAACAATCCTGGTAACCTACCCAACAAGGGAGAAGACTGGGGAGGAAAGGTGCTAAAGGCCCAACGTAAGGGTAATGCTAAGTATGAAGAATTTCTTACTATAGAATATGGGTTAAGAGCTTTGATGATCAATATACGTACGATCATGGACAAAGGCGGAAAAAATACCATAGCCGATTTTTCTCGTCGCTTTTATCCATCTTTAAGTACCAAGAAATATCTACTGTATGAAAATACCCTAACCAAGGCGTTTGGAATAGATAACCACAAAAGAATTACCGCTTTTACCAAGGATTTCTATATAAAGATGGCCAAGATTGTAGCATCTATAGAAATGGGTGCTGCGGAAAGCCTAATCCCCGCAGAGGCTTACGAAACGGCTTTTGCTCTTATGGGAACCAATATGACCAGTGGTGGTAACCCTGTATTGCCTGCACCTGCCAAGCCTATTATCCCTCTGCCAGCCAAGCCTAGTATGCCTGCTCCTACTAATCCTAGTACGGCTGCGCCTACTAATCCTAGTACGCCTGCGCCTACAAAACCCAGTACGCCTGCGCCTACAAAACCTAGTACGCCTGCGCCTACAAAACCTAGTACGCCCGCACCCACTAAGCCTTCCAACCCCGCTCCTAATAATGGAGACAATACCAACACAGGAGGTGGCACCTCTAACTTGAACCAAGACGGCTATACTCCCGCTCCTGCTCCTTCTGGAAATGGAAACGCTACTAATTGGCTCCTATGGGGTGGCTTAGCTGTTGCCTTGGGTACAGGAGGATACTTGATCTATAGCTACTATGCCAAATCCAAAGGAAAGAAAAAATAACTTTTAAGACTGATGTTATGACTGATTTAAGGAGACTTACCACTATACGTGGTTTGCGTAATAATAACCCTGGGAATATTCGTATTAGCGATACCCCATGGCAAGGGAAAATTCCTAAAGCCATGAATACAGATAAAAATAAAGCCTTCGAACAATTTGAAAGTTTGGAATATGGCCTACGAGCACTTATGAAAAATGCTTATACATGGATACAAAGAGGAAAAAACACTCTTGAAAAACTCATTACTGTTTGGGCTCCTCCTCATGAAAATCATACAAGTAATTACATAGACTATGTAGCAAGGCAAATGCAGATACCCAAAAATCAAGAATTTAAAACACTTGATAAAAAGTTCTTTGTTTCTTTGGCTAAAGCAATAACTGAAATGGAAAATGGGCTTTCAGCCGTACAAAAGCTAGTCCCCTACAGCGCTTACGAGGAAGCCTATAGGCTTATGGGGAGTACTTCTTACAGCCCTAAAATCGAAAAAAAAAACGTATAGGCCTCTTGAGTTTTGCCCTTTTAGCAGGGGCGAGCTTTTGCCTTTTACAGTACTATAAACCCAAACTATGGCTCGAAAGAAAACAACTCAAAAAGGTACAGATCTAAACGAAAATTTTCACCTCAAGGACAAAATCGCCCTTGCCCTCTCAGCTATGGCAGTCCTCTTGGCAGGATTCCAAGTCTATTTAGCAGTAAAACACGAAAAACAAAATTAGTAGATATGAGTGATTCAGAATTGTACGAACAAATAACAAAGGAAAACAAAACGCTTGATTTATGTTTTAAACAACAACCTCCTTATCAACTTGGTATAGGGCTTCTACAGGCTTATTCTTTAGCGATTCCTTTTTATGAAAAAGAACTTGAAAAATTAGAGAGTAGAAGTAGAGGCATTATAGACGCAGGACGGCATAGAATGTTGGAGGGAAAACTTGAAGATTTAATTCTTAGAATAAAAAAATATCTCAAACTATATGATAATTGGGAACCGGAACCTGCTCCTTATGTACCTGAAGGATCTGTGAAACCTAAGGAGAAAAAGCCGGAAACCTCTTCCTCTAATGCTTTGATTCCAGACAAGAAGCCTGAAACACCTCCCGCTACACAGCAGGAGCCCAACCCGATTATGCCCCCAGCGGTAGTGCCTACAAATACGGACACTACTCCAGCAGGAAGCAGCTCCCAATCAGCAGGAAATACCAATACCCAAGCCGGAGGCAGTCCCAAAACTGACACAAGCACCCAGCAAGATAAGGCTACCCAAAAGGAAAACAAACCTGCTCCCAAAGAGGAGGGAAAGCCTAAAAATGACCTTTTTACCCCTACCAATATCCTCCTTATGCTCTTAGTGGTAGGAGGAGGTTTCTTTCTATTGACAAGAAAAGGAAAATAACCCTAAGAAAACAAAATAACTATGACAGCTCTTGAAGCCTTTAACGCCCTCAATAACCGCGAAGTCTCTCGCCAGGAAGTAGAACAAGTCTTGACCCAAGCCAAAGCAGAAAACAACACAGCTATTATCTATCGCCTTAGTCAAGCCCTTAACAACAGCCCCGAAGCTACTCACTTTGAGATTACCATTACTCAATATGATAGCTCTGCGGGGCTTTCAGGTGTGCAGCATACAGGCGACTACCGCGAAGCCTTGGACGATTGTGGTCGCCTACGCAAGGGCTGGAAGTTCGTCAAGGGTAACGTGGTGAAGGTAGAGGAAAAGCCTAAAAAGGAAGCCAAACCAAAGAAGGAGAAAGAGGCACAGAAGGATCGAAAAAACATAGAAAATACGGTTACTCTCTTACATACTGAAAGGTTCAAAGATGATCTAAGCTATGACACCTTGGAACGTTCTTATGTTTGGATTTCTTTTGATCCTGAAAAACGAGCCAAAAGAGAACAACAAGACTGGGCTGATAGTATGGAACAGCTCTACAATAGTCATGCAGAACAAGCACAGCAAACGGGAGCTTTGGAGGCTTATAATGCAGCTTTTGAAAAAGGATATGCCTCGCTTTTGAAAAACTATAAGGAAATGATAAGTATTCGTGCTCGCACCTTTAGCACAGGCGTTACTGGAGGAGCTGGGATAACAGCTCGTAAGATTGCCAATAATGAAAGCCTTATACAACGAGAATATGAAAAACTAAAAATACACAATCAAGAAGTAGAAAAACTAAAAAATAAGCTCGCTAAAATAGCTAAAAATACTCCTGCGGATCAATATGAAACTGGAGAAGTTGTAAAAAGTGTTGATGTAAATGCTATTGCTAAGCTACAAGACAAAATCAAGCAGTTAGAAGAGAAAAAAGAATATATATACAGACAGCAAAGAGCAGAAAAAGAATATAAGAAATCAAAAGACAGTTCTGTTTTTGAAAAATATGACATCAAAAAGGAAGATGTAGAAGAAATGCTTGATGAAATAAATAGATATGGGTATGCTCTTTATAGTAGTCCTGCGAATATCAATACCGAAATACGAAGAATAAGAGGACGAATCACAGGCCTTGAAAAAAATCAAAGCAAAGGGGAAGAAGAGATACTCATTGAAGGAGGGAAGATTGTAAAAAATGGAGCTACACAACGCTTACAGATATTTTTTGATGGCATTCCTGACAAAGATGTAAGGGAAAAACTTAAAAGACATGCCTTTAAATGGGCACCCTCTGTAAAGGCTTGGCAACGCACACTTACACCAAATGCTATTTGGGACGTAGAACATAACCTATTAGCTACAGGAATACTAAAAAAACAAGGGCTTTCAGGTGTGCAGCATACAGGCGACTACCGCGAAGCCTTGGACGATTGTGGTCGCCTACGCAAGGGCTGGAAGTTCGTCAAGGGTAACGTGGTAAAGGTAGAGGAAAAGCCTAAAAAGGAAGCCAAACCAAAGAAGGAGAAAGCAGCACAGAAGGAGACTAAAAAAGACAAAAAGTATAAGTTTGTTGTTATAACAGACGCTCTCCCCAGCCGCGTAATAGCAGTATTCTCTTATACAAATCCTAATATAGAAGAATTAAGTGAACGTTTTTGGAAAAATAGTGAAGGAAAATATTATGAAACTACGGAAGAGGGTCTTAGAAATTACACTTTCGGTATAGGCTTTTATCCTTTTGAAAAGGCTAAAAAACATATTGAGAAAAAATATACAGAAGGAAAAGACTTTATCTATTTTAGAAACGAAAAAGACGGAGATAGAGACGAGGCTATTTCATTGGTAGAAAAACCTAAAAAGGAAGCCAAACCAAAGAAGGAGAAAACACCGCAGAAGGAAGAACCCACTAAGGAAGTATTAGGCCCCAAGGTAAAAGATTTTGAAGCCTTTGATTATTTGCAGGCGCAACTGCTCGCTGAAAATGCTGATATTCCTAAAAGTGAAGTCTTGGACTTCCTCTACAATTTTACAGACGCTTTTGAAGAAGGAAAAACAGTCTTTCGTTTTTGGAATACAACAGGGAAGAAGCCTACAGAAGCCGTGCTACAATATAAAAAACACCCCCTCCTTACTCGTTTGCAGAATCCTTCTGCTAAAATGCGTGCCTATGAGCTTACCTCTCGTGGGTATGAGCTATTGGAGAAATTCCATAAAGGGGTTGAACGTATAAAAAAGACTTATGATCTTGGCTATATCGCAGGAATACACAAACTTTCTAATTTTTTGGAAGATAGAAAAGCCTATCTAAAAAATGAAAATGTCCAAGATTCGTCTAAAAAAAAAGTAGAAAAAGCCCCCACTAAGGCGACAAAACCTGTAAAATCAAGAGAAGAAAATGGCCAAAATGTGGCTAATTTCACCCTATTGCAGGAGCCGACTAAGGTTTTTCTTAAGTTTGAAGACGAGGAAAACGAAACTTATTATAAGAAGTCTGCCGACAAGCAGGGGGCTGTAGGAACTGATTTTTTAAAGAAGGTACTAAAGGACTTGAAGAAACAAAATCTTAGGGAGGAACCTCGTGGCTTTATAAATACAGAAGATTTCCCCGTGAAGCCTACTATTTCAAAAATTACAGGTATTGATAGCCTTAAAACGATTGTTGCAAAAGATGATCTTCGTCCCGCTTTGGAATGTGTACTTATAGAAGCCAATCACTATGTGGCCACAGACGCTAATAATATAATCCTTTTGAATCGTCCTAAGAATGACGGACTGAAAACAGGAGCTTTGTATGATCCTAATTACAAATGTACCAAGATAGGAGGCTGTTCAAAGGAAGAATATTACAGGGACATAGAACGAGGGTATCCTAATTATAAAGCAGTATTAACCGAAAACCCTGTATATACTTCCGATTGGGTGGCTATAGAGCCTATTGTACAACATTTGAAGTCAGGGCTTGAGGCAATAAGAAAAATCTATGATTGGAAAAGAGTATATGTAGTTAAGGTTACCTCTAATGTAGGAGAGGGACATTACAATCTGAAATACCTATTAAATAACTTACAAGTCCTACAGAGCAATGGAGCTAAGAAGATAAGACTATATACCAATAAGTTAGAGAATAAAAGTTTAAATATAGAAACAGATAATGGGAATACCGCAATAACAATTCCGGTATATGTTGATGCCCGTCCTAATTCTGTAGAAGTGATAAGCCCGCTAAAAATCGCCCCTATCCAATTGCATTTCACTCAAAACCGCAAGGAGGAAAAAGGACTTTCCGGTGCGGATTACTCCCAAGGGCTTTTTGGTGCTGTAGGGCTCAATGCTCCACACCACGAGGGTATTCTCAAGGAAGCTCTTAATGAATGTGGCCGCTTGAAAAAAGGGTGGAAGTTTGAAAAAGGGAAAGCTGTTAAGGTAGAAACTAAAACCAAAAAAGAGAAAGGATCTAAAGAAAGTAGCAAGAAGATAAAAATAATACCTCCTTATATTGGTGATATAGAATATAATGAAGAGGGAGATAATTACATAGCCCTTGAAAAAGAGTTGGGAGATATTATGGGAGCAAAATTTGACCAGTGGCAAAAAGAAATTATTGCTCATAATAGAGAAAAAAAATTAGAAATGTATTCCAAAGAGATTTGGAAAAAAATAGATGCCGAAAAAGACACAAAAGAAGATGCGTATGTTGGTGATTATGAACCTGATGAAAAAGGCTTTTATTATAAAATTCGCCAAGAAGGGAAAAAGAAATATCGCTTAGAGTTGTCTGTTCATCGGTCAGGACGTTTCAGTGCATATCCTACAGTAATAGAAGATTTCAAAAGTTTAAAAGAATGTGGGGATTTCCTCATAAAAACTCTTGATAAGTCAAACGGATTCTATTATACAAATATGTTAGGGCTTTCGCAACTACAAAACAAAATAAATGAACTAAAGGGCTATCAATATAGCAAACAAATTCATTTTGAAAATGAAGACGAAGGCCTAACAGGTGCCGTCCCCGAAGTCTCTACCGAAAGGTTTAAAAAAATGTCTGTACCTGAGTTAAGGGAATATACATTGGAATATTATCTTGAAAATTATGGAGGAAAGAGCCTTTCCAAAAAATTCTTTAAAGAAGAGGATATCCATATAGAGTTTTTTAATACAGCAGGAAAAAAGCTACAAAAACCTATTTACAAAGAAAAAGTAGCTGTTTTGGAGCATTTAGAATCGCTTATTAAAAATTCTACTTACAATAATTGGGGAAATAGAAAAGAAAGTAGCCCGCCTAATATCATAGGTTACCTAAATTTTAAAGCGAAAGTTACTATTGATGGAGAGAAACGGCACGTACGTATTTCTATTGCAGTTGATAGAGATAGAAAGTTTAGGTTTAAAACCTTTGAAGTAGGTGCTAATCCTAAAAAGAAAAAGCAAGCTACCTCTATTCCAGCCCCGTGGGTAACTGAAAGCCTAAGAGATAGCTCGCTTTCTGAGGACAAAGTTACGAAAAAATCTTTATCCCGCAAGAAAAAAGACGAAAATTTTGGTCTCAATGCGCCTGAAGCCCCTGTAACCTCCTTGCCTGCTCCAAGGCAAACCCTCGCCCAGCAGTTGGCAAAAAGCCCTGAAGTTAGAGAAAGTTTCTTAGTAGCCGACGAGCAAATGAGCCTTTTCCTTGGGGCCTTGGAGAAAAAGACTAAGGACAGCCTTGTGATCACCCTCACTGGCAAACAAGGTAGCGGAAAAACACGCTTTGCCTTTCAGTTTATGAATGCCCTGGCGCAACGCTATCGAGTAGGACACGCCTCTATCGAGGAGCACCCCGAAAGTGTGCTGTACGAGGAAAAAGCCTATCAGTACCTAAACGATACAGCCTTGGAGCATATCACCGCTCAGGACGTGCGTTCCTTGGCAGAGCTGGACACTATGATTCATACCAACGAAGTGATCGTAATTGATTCCTTTCAGAAAATGCGTGAGCTGGCACCTCATTTTGAGATTGACAAGGACTTGCGCAAGAAGTATGACGGCAAGCTGTTTTTGGTGATCTTTCAACAAACAGCAGACGGCAAAATGCGAGGAGGTAGCAAAAGCCAGTTTGACGGCGATATTATTCTCTTTACAGAGACCTTTCCCGATTACCGCGAGAACTATGTATATCCCGACAAAAACCGCTACAACAAGCGGCCCGCCACCGAGCTACAATATAGCATATACGAACAACGTATGCTCGCCACGGCTCCCGAAGTGCCCGCTCTACCCGCTCACTATGAGCCAACAGAAAGTGAAGAACTAAATTTTGAAGTATTATAATATGAAAGTAGAAATAATCTCTTATAGAACAGGTGTAGATGTGTTAGGATTTCCTATAATTCACGAACACATATTTATAGAAAGCACAAAGGAAAGTGTTTCTCATTCCAAAAAAGGAAAGAATATGTCAAAGAAGAGGGCTGTACGCAATACTGTACAACATTTTCTTTCAAGAGACGTAAAACAATTATAAAAGAATAAGGTATGAACAAAGAAAAACAACAAGTGTTTGAGCGAGTTCGTGTAGAAAAAGATGAACTTAGAGAGAAAATAGGTAAGTTAAAAGATTTCTTGAAAAGTGAGAAAATTAAACAAATAGACACTACACAAGCCTATTTACTAAGAATGCAGTATGACACGATGACGGCTTACGCTAATATCTTAGAAAAAAGATTAGCTCTTTACGAGAAAGAATCAAAAACAACAGATTTTAATTAAATATTTAATTTTATGGCTACAAAGAAAGTCGGCTTGAAAGCCAATGGACAGCTCAAGAAAGGTTTCCGTTACAACGAGAACGGACGTATTGTGAAAGCGAAGAAAGCAACCACGAAGAAAACTCGTAAGCGCTAACCCTTGAGCACAAATCCCTATCCCCGTAAGGTTAGGGATTTTTTATATTCCTATTCCTCCTCTGAACGGAACTCGCAGGGAATTTTTTAGGCTCAGTTTCCAAAAACAGGCACGGTTTCCAGAAATTTCCCCTCTTGGTTTCCAAAAATAATAAAGATTTGGAAACTTATATAAATACAATGTAACTATATGAAAATAAATAGTTTATAACGATATAGAGCTCTGTGAGATGATTTTTGAGTTATTTTGTAACTCGTTGAAAATCAATAATAAGTTTCTAAGTTTCCAAAGTTTCCAAAAAAACGGCTACTCCGCCCTACTCTCGTTGTGTAGAATCATCAGTAATGAATATTTTTGACTGTTTCATCAGCGGAGTTGTTGCGAGCAGTGTATATCTCCGTTATCTTCAGATCCGAGTGGCGCGCTTGATCTCTCACCTTAATAGCAGGAACGCCAGCGTTAAGCATATCTGTTATGCCTGTGTCCTTGAGCGAATAAAACTGTACCTCCTTTCTAAAGTGGTATTTTTTGCGCACATTCTCCCAATGATAGAATAAATTTGTAACCGCTTGCTTTCCTGGGACAAACTTCTTTCCGAACAAAAATAGGTCTTTGGAGGCTTTGCCAATATGTTCTTTCAACTCCTCTATGAATATATTTGGAATGGTTACATTCTCCGTCTTTCTATTTTTGGAAATACTGCTGGGTATGGTTATGTAACTCTTTTCAATGTTTACGTGCTCCACCTTTAGTTTTTTAAGCTCATTGGGACGAATGAAACAGTAATAGGTGGTCATACAGAATACGTAAAAATGGAAATTCTCCTCTTTCAAGAGAGCTAATTTAGCTTTTTCTTTTTCATTGAGTACTACCCTTGTTTTCTCCTTTATAGACTTTGTCTTTGTGTTTTTTACTGGACTTTCTTTTATAAACCCCTTCGACAAACAGAAATTGAAAAATGTTCGCATACACATAAGGTAAAAGTTGTAAGTTCTTGCGCTTTTCTCTTTCTCTATATAGATTCTATCCAAGAAATGATCACATATAAGTGTAGAAATATCAGATATAAACTTGACATTTTTCTGGTATATGGATAAATATTCAGTAAAAGCCGTAATAAAGTATTTGTAATTGTTGTAAGTAGATTTTCTTTTCACCCCGTCTGAAAGTTCCTTGGAGAGTGTTTTTAGGTAATAATCAAAACAGTAATCAATAGTCTTTACCTCTGTAAGATTATCCATGTATGGAGACCAGCCCGAATACAGTTGCTCGTTAAGTGTGTCTATCATCTTTTGAGCAAAGCGCAAGCGTTCTTTTTTGTTGCTTATTTTAGGCACCCTATTACGAAACCTAACCAGCTTGTCCGATTGAGGATCCTTAGCATAATACACAATTAGCCAATCAGCGCCTATACGGAGCTCAGCAGGCTTAAACGCCACCATGGGTATAATGGAAGATTGTTTGTTGTTTTTAGGCATTTTTTTATTTAGGGCTATGAGAATAGTCCTGAATAATTCCTATCGAATACGTGTCACAAGTTTGACACAACCACGGTACAAAATTACATATAAATATTTGAATATCAAAATGTTACAAGCGTTTTTTATTATTTAATGGTGCAAAAATACAACTTTTAATTCACATAGAAGCGTTTTTACATAAAAATAACGTATCTTTGCCCCTCTATTTAGGAGGGTGTTTTTATTATGCTCTCCCTATTGCTTTAACTATGCAAAACAACGTCAATATACAGAACAAACGCGCGCGTTTCGAATACGAAATCTTAGACAAATATATAGCGGGTATCGTCCTAAGAGGTACCGAGATTAAGTCCATACGCTTGGGAAAGGCTTCCATTGCGGAGAGCTTCTGCGAGTTCAACGAAAAAAGCGAACTCTTTGTCATCAATATGACTATAGAGGAATACGCTTGGGGTACTTATTATAACCATAAACCTAAAAGTGAACGCAAACTACTACTGAAGAAGAAGGAACTCCGCAAACTACACAAGGAAGTGAAGAATACAGGACTTACAATAGTCCCCTTACGCGTCTTTTTAAGTGAAAAAGGATTCGCTAAGATGGAAATTGCTTTGGTTCGTGGTAAAAAACTACACGACAAACGCGAAACGATCAAGGATAGGGATAACAAGCGCCAAATGGATCGCATCAAGAAGGCTTACCAATAGTTTATCACCTTGAGTATCTTCCGATTCAAACAGTTTTCAGTATCGCAGGAGCACTCCCCTATGAAAGTAGGTACCGATAGTGTGCTCTTAGGAGCTTGGACACCTGCCAAGACGCCCTCTCGTATATTGGATATAGGAGCAGGTACAGGGGTCTTATCCCTGATAATGGCGCAGCGATTCCCTGAGGCTCAGATATGGGCAATAGAGTGCCATAAGCAGGCCGCTCAAGAGTGCCAAGAGAATGTTTCTCTCTCTCCTTGGCCGCATATCAGGGTCGTTACAGCGGATATACGCCACTGGGAAGCTCCTGAAAAGTACGACCTTATCATCAGTAATCCGCCTTTCTTCTCTGAAAAAACGCTCTCTCCCAATAGCGAGCGTGCTCGTGCTCGCTCCAGTGAGCACCTGCCTTTCTCTGACCTACTTTATTGTGTGGCAAGAATACTTTCCCCTATAGGAGTATTCTCTGTGGTTATTCCTTATAAGGAAGCAACTGCTTTTATACAAATCGCCGCGCCTATGGGACTATATCCCATGCGTATACTACAGGTACAGGGTACCCCTGAGTCATCTATCAAGCGTAGCTTACTGCTTTTTTCTTTCCAAAAAACAGCCAATCCTCTTAT
>ERZ773049.32-NODE-32-length-72733-cov-15.397011_pt1 | contig 72733 bp, 72 predicted proteins | sample MGYA00580633_ERZ773049 | MGnify/ENA primary metagenome ERZ773049 (study PRJEB29015, sample SAMEA2737991) | human oral metagenome | biome: human oral; feature: human-associated habitat; material: dental | place: China | collected 2066 ...
TACCAGGGTATCTAATCCTGTTTGCTCCCCACGCTTTCACGCATTAGCGTCAGTTAAGTTCCAGCAGATCGCCTTCGCAATAGGTATTCTTCTTGATATCTACGGATTTTACCCCTACACCAAGAATTCCATCTGCCTCTCCCTTACTCTAGATTATCAGTTTCCCAAGCAGTTTAACGGTTAAGCCGTTAGATTTCACAAGAGACTTGATAATCCGCCTACGCGTCCTTTACGCCCAGTGATTCCGAGTAACGCTTGCACCCTCCGTATTACCGCGGCTGCTGGCACGGAGTTAGCCGGTGCTTATTCGTTAGGTACCGTCATTATTCTTCCCTAACAAAAGGAGTTTACGCTCCGAAAAGTGTCATCCTCCACGCGGCGTTGCTGCGTCAGGGTTTCCCCCATTGCGCAATATTCCCTACTGCTGCCTCCCGTAGGAGTTTGGACCGTGTCTCAGTTCCAATGTGACTGATCATCCTCTCAGACCAGTTACGCGTCATAGCCTCGGTAGGCCGTTACCCCACCGACTAGCTGATACGATATAGTCTCATCCCTTGCCGAAATTCTTTCCCGATTTATCTTATGGTAAAAAGGAGTATGGAGTATTAGCAGTCATTTCTAACTGTTGTCCTCCAGCAAGGGGCAGATTAGCTATATATTACTCACCCGTGCGCCACTAAATTTAAAAGAGCAAGCTCTTTTAAATTCCGTTCGACTTGCATGTATTAGGCACGCCGCCAGCGTTCACTCTGAGCCAGGATCAAACTCTCCATATTTATTTGATTTCGCAGACTAGCGAAGCTAGTCTTTGCGACCAAAGGGCTACGCCCTTTGGAAACCCCTAAAGCACACCGCTTCTATCGGAAGCGGCGTATATTATGCAGATAAAACCTATTATCCGCTTATCCACATAATTAAATTTTAAAACTAACGAAACTTTCGTTAGTTCAGATTCAAATAATTGAATTAAGCTTTAGAGAGTCGATATGAAGTTTTTAATCTAAAAACTTTATGTTTTTGTAACATTGTTTTTATGAACTTAAATCCTTTAACGGATCTAAATCCATAGGCTCAATCGATCACTTGTTTAGATTTCAAAGATTGACTAAAGATATTTGTTTTTAACAGTTAAAATTTTAAAAAACACGTTCGCTAAAAGGCTAAAACTACTAGGACTTAAGAGTTAAGGAAGCAGGTTTGGCTCGGTGCGAAACAGAATTGTGATTATACAAGAGCGATGCTTAAAGGGGGCTGAATAAAAAGGAATTTTAAAAAACGATTTGGAAAATTTTAAATTTTATAATGAAATTTTATACTTAACGCGCCTGAGACAAATTTCATCTCCAGCCTCCGTAAAAATTTTATAAATTTCGCAAACGACCGGATCCAAACTAAAATTTTATTATACCGCGATATGCCGCAGTATCGCGACTGCCAACCGCACCCATTCGCCCAAAAACCCGCCTACAAAACGCTTAAGCGCACGATTATAAGATTTCGCTATAATCACGTCCGATTTAAAATTTAAAAGGACCTTTATGCGCGCAATTTTTTCTATCTATATCTTCATCATCGCAGCCCTTATCGGCATTGAGCTCTCGCTCGGCGCACTCGTCGCACCCGTGGTGTTTTTCCCGCAGCAGATTATCGGAGAGGGCGTGCTATCGCACTTCCAAAGTGGCAAACTAATGAGCGAGATCTTCGTAAAATACGGCGGCATCCTCATCGCAGTCTCGGTCATCTGCCTCGTTTTTGAGATGATAAATTTCAACAACAATAAATCGCAATCCTTTCGCTTGCGCCTTTCGACTCTGATGCTGGCGCTCATAAATATCATACTTGCCCTACTTTTCGTGCTTTACTTTACCGACTATGTCATAAGCGCCCAAAAGATCGGTGCAGAAGCGACGATGACGCCGGAATTTGCCCAAATCCACGCGGCTAGCGAGTGGTGCATGAAACTCATCATCGTGTTTCAAACGGTGCTGTTTTTCGCAAAAATCCTCCCCGCCCTGGCTGCTAGAGATGTCGCGGCGGCGAAAGACGCGCGGAATGAAGATTAGAATTTACTACGAAGATACCGACGCGCAGGGCATCGTGTATCACGCCAACTACATAAAATTTTGCGAGCGGGCGCGCAGCGAGGCGCTTATGCAGGCAGGAGTGGACTTCGCGCGCGCGGACGCACACTTCGTAGTTAGCGAGCTTTGCGCCAAATTTCTGCGCCCCGCGCGCCTCGGAGACACGCTTGAAATTCGCACGAGCCTAGCCGCGCTCAAAAACGCCAGTGCCCTTTTGCGACAAGAAATTTACAAGATCAAAGATATTAAAAACGCGGATTTTAACGAGCTTTTATACGCGCAGGACGTAAAAATCGCCTTCGTAAAAGACGGCAGACCGATCAAATTTAGCGCCGAAATTTTAGAATTTTTCAAATCTTTGAGATAAATTTATTTCGCGGGTTCAAATTTACCTAGTCGTATGCGGCACAAACATATCGCAGACCGACCTTAGGCGTAAAATCTAAGAATGCGCAGAGCTCTTAGGCAAAATAAAATTTGCAGGCTAGATAAAATTTTACGACATAGAATTTCGCTCAGCATTGAGGCTCAAATTTAACGCTACGTCGCGACACAAATCCCTTACGCACCCCGAGATAGCCAGATAGAAAACAAAATTTGAAATATCAGAATTTTGCAATGGCGTTAAATTTTGCCCTACTCCGCCGCTTTATGAAATTTTATCGCTCTTAAATTTAAACCCACGCAGATCGAGTCTGTGTTTTACTCCGCTAAAATCCCGCTCGTCCGTGAAATTTAAGCAGGTTAAATTCGCCCCGTCCGCTCGCCCGCCGTAACAAAAATCACGATGCGCGTGCAAAAAGCTACGCGCAAAATCAAAACGGCGCGCAGAGCAAGCGCCAAAATACGCCTCACAGCAGCTCTTTTATCTTCTGCAGATCCTCTTTGAAAAGCTCCGCCTTGCTCGGATTTTGCGCGATGAATGCAGGATCGAAGCTCGGCACGAAGCTGATGCCGCCCTCATTAAAGACCGAGCCGTGCAGCGCGTCCATGCCCGCTAGATCGCCGTTTCGCAGCACGATTTTGCAGCAGAGCTCCCCTAGGCAGAGCACGACTTTGGGTTTTAAAATTTTGATCTCGTCGGTCAGATACGGCGCGCATTTTAAGATCATTTCCGAGCTTACGCGCCTATTTTGCGGCACCGCGCACCTTATCAGAAAGCTAAAATAAATTTCTTCCGGCGCGCAAATTTGATCTAGCGCCGCTTCAATCTCAGCCTCCAAGCCGCCGCCAAAACCCTCGCTAACGCCAGGCGCAAGAGCCACGATCATAAGTTTTACGCTCGCGGGAGTTTTGAAATTTTTGATAGTTTTGAAATTTTTAAAATTTTGCTCGCTAGAGCTCGTGCGCGTTTTGGCAAGCTCGCAGAGATTACACTCGGCGGTAGCGGATTTTAGCGTATCCAGCGCTTTGAAAAATCGCGCGCCGCCGCTTAAAATTTCGGCGCCTACGTAGCGGTAGCCGAACGCTTTGTAATAAAGCAGTCTGCGTAGTTGCGAGCTTTGCACGGCGCGCCTACGATCTGTTTAAATTTCGCGCGACGAATCCGCGATCAAACTGCACCAAATCTTTGTAAAATTCCGCCCTAAAGCCCTGCTCGCGCAAAAACGCCGACAAGCTCTGCTTTTGATCGTAGCCCATCTCGCAGGCTAGAAATTTTGCGCGCCGTGCGGCGATCAGCACGATGCGTTTTAAAATTTCATCCCCCCGCTCGCCGCCAAACAGCGCCTGTTTCGGCTCTTGCAGCACGCGCGCGTCTAATTCGTAGGAGTTTGCGATGTATGGAGGATTTGAGACGATGAGATCAAACTCGCCCGCGATCTCATCCGCGTAGGCGCAGTGCACAAACTCGACGTCGGCGCCCAAATTTGCGGCGTTTGCTCGCGCCACCTCAAGTGCATCCGCACTGATGTCGCTAGCCGTGATGCGGCAAGCGGGAAGTAGCTTTTTTAAGCAGATAGCGATTATGCCGCTGCCCGTACCGATCTCGCAAATGCGCGGCTCGCCCAAGCTCTGCGCCAAAGCAAGCGTCTTTTTTACCAAAATTTCGGTCTCGCAGCGCGGTATCAGCACCCGCTCGTCGACGTAAAATTTAAAGCCCATAAACTCGCAGCTTTGCGTGATGTATTCAAGCGGGCGACCGTCTTTGAACTCGGCTATCTTGGCGCGAAATTCCGCTTCATGCGCGAGCTCTTCCGAGCATCTTAGCACGAGCTGCTCACCTTCAAGGCGCTCACAAAGCTTTAAAATTTCGCGCGCGACGTATTTTGAGCCGCACTGCTCCAGTCCCCATCTTAACGCTTCAGCGATCCTCATCAAGCTCTCTTATACGCTCATACAGGCTCGGGTGCGAATGATACACTGCGGCGTAAATTTTATGAGCGAGCGGAAACGCCTTGTTTTCGCTGCCCAGCTTCTTTAGCGCGCCGATCATGCTCTCTTTATCCTGCACGCTCGCGCCATGTCGGTCCGCGCTAAATTCGTGCATGCGGCTAAGCTTGGAGATTACGGGCTCAAAAAACGCATGCAGAATCGGCGCAAACAAAATCATAAAAACCAGCGTCGCACCGCCGTCCGCGTTAAGTCCTAGGGCGCCGAACACGCCTGCGGGGAGGTTTCCGAATACCGCGAACGTCGCGCCCAAAAGCACGAAGCTAAGCGCTAAATTTTTCAAAACATCGCCGTGTTTGAAATGCCCGAGCTCGTGCCCTAAAACGGCTAAAATTTCATCCCCGCTCAGCTTTTCGATGAGCGTGTCGAAAAGCACGACCTTTTTCGTCGCGCCGAAGCCGCCGAAATAGGCGTTTAGGCGCTTGTCGCGCTTGCTCGCGTCAATCGTAAAAACACCGCTACTTTTAAAACCGCAGCGCTGCAAAAGCTCCTCTATGCGCTCTTTTAGCTCGCCTTGCTCTAGCGGCTGCATCTTATTAAACAGCGGCGCGATAACGGTCGGATAGATCAGATTTATCAGTAAAACTATGCCGAAGCTTAGCAAAAAGCCCCAGACCCACCAGTGCGCACCCAGGCTATTTACGCAAAAAACGAGCGCAGAGGCTACCGCAAAGCCAAAAATTAGCGTGAGCGCGAGTGATTTTAGCGCGTCTTTTACGAAAACGGCGGGCGTTATCGTGGAAAAGCCTAGGCGGCGATCTTTGACGAAGGTTTTGTAAATCTCAAGCGGAAGCGATATCGCGCCGCCGATGATTAAAAACGCCGTCACAAAGCAGCTCTGCGCAAAAATCCCGTCGCCCGTTAGATCATATATCGCGCGCTGTAACGCGCCAGCGCCCGCAAGTATCCAAATAAGCGCTACCGCAAAAGAAAAGCAGTGCGAAAATATATTAAATTTTAAATTTACCGCACCGACCTCGCCCGCCTTGCGATAATCCTCCTCGCTAAGCACCACCGCAGGCTCTTTTAGCTTGGCGCGGATGAAGCTTAGCTCGAGCAGATCGAGCGAAATTTTATAAATCGTGTAAAGCGCGTATAAAAAGATCAAAAACCAAACCATCGCGCCTACTTTAGGCTCTCGGCGAGCGAAAGCACTTCGTAATATTCATTTTCCATATTGTTTAACGTTCCTCTTTTTTCTTCAAGCTCTTCAAAAAGCCCCTGCATACCGAGCTTTTGATAAATTTCAGGCGTCGAGAGCGCGTGATTTAGCTCCTTTATGCGCGCTTCGATAGCCTCGATTTTAGCGGGGTACTCTTCTAAAATTTTATTCTGTTTGTAGCTAAGCTTCGCGGCGCTCGTCTTTTCCTTTTTGTTTTCGCGGCCGCCTTCTTCAGCGCTCGCGCTCGTGCCAGCGTCGGCCTCGATCTGATCGATCTCCGCCATCTCGTCTTCAAACTCCAAATACTGCGAATAGGGCATTTGAATTTGATCGATGACGCCGTTTTTTTCAAAAACCCAAAGCTTATTCGTGATCTTATCGATGAAATAGCGATCGTGGCTTACGATGATTACCGCGCCTTCGAAGCTTAGCAGATAGTCCTCTAAAATATTGATCGTCGCGATATCAAGATCGTTCGTCGGCTCGTCCAAAATCAAGCAATCGTACTGCTCGGTAAAGAGCTTGGCAAGCGCCAGACGGTTCTTTTCGCCGCCGCTAAGAACGCCCACGGGCTTATCCAAAAACTCCTTCGGAAATAAGAAATTTTTCAAATACCCGTATACGTGCATGTAGCTGCCGCGGACGCTTATGTGATCGCCACCGTTGGGGCAGAAAATTTCGATTATGCTTTTATCGTCCGTGATGCCGCTGCGGGTCTGATCGAAGTAGCCGATCCTGATCTCGCCGCGTTTGATCTCGCCCGCATCGATCTTGCTGCGGCCAAGTAGAATTTTAAGCAGAGTGCTTTTGCCCGCGCCGTTGGCGCCTACGATACCGATGCGCTCGCCCTGCAAAACTCGCGCCGAAAAGCCCTTAAAAAGCACCTTGCCGTTTAAAATTTTACCGATATTCGTGCATTCAAAAAGCATCTTTTTGCGATTGTCGCCGCCCGTGCCGTTAAAGCTCCTGCTCGCGCGCTCCAGCTCGAGCCGCACGCGACGGATCGCGCCCGGATTTTTCTTCGCATCCTGCCTCATCTGCATGATACGCGCCTTGCGCCCTTCGTTGCGCTTTAGGCGCGCCTTTACGCCGCGGTGCAGCCACTCTTCCTCGGCGCGCAGCTGTTTAAGCAGCGTCTCGTGGGACTTTTCGAGCGAAGCAAGCATCTCCTGCTTGCGCCTCAGATAGTTCTCATATCCGCCGTCGAAATTTGAAATTTTACCCTCTTCGATCTCGATACTGCGCGTCGCCAAGCGGTCGATGAAGTAGCGATCGTGGCTGATAAAAACGATCGTCTGCTTCGAGCTAAGCAGCATGTCCTCTAGGAATTTCACCATATAGACGTCGAGGTGGTTCGTGGGCTCGTCCAGCAGCAGCACGTCGGGCTTTTTAAGCACCAGCGCACCCAGCGCCACGCGACGAATTTCGCCGCCGCTAAGCGTGCATACGGAGCGGTTTTCGTAAATTTTAAGTCCGAAATTTTGCAGCACCTGCTCGATCTTATTGTCGATCTGCCAGCCGTCCTTGGCCTCGATAAATTTAATCAATTCGTCTTGGCGCGCTAAAAGCTCCTTGTTTTCGGGCTGTGCGGCGATTTCACTTGAGATCGCGTCGTATTCGCTAAGGGCGGCGTAAATTTCAGCTAGCTCCCGCCTCAGCGCGTCTTTGACCGAGAGATTGTCTTCAAATTTAGGCGTTTGAGCGAGCATCTGGATATTTAGCCCGCTTTGAGTGATCACACGCCCCTCGTCGGTCTCGCACAGACCCGCAATTATCTTCATCAGCGTGGACTTGCCGCCGCCGTTTTTACCGATCACGGCGACGCGCTCATTGGCGCCTAGTGCGAAATTTACGTCGTCTAAAACGACGTGAGAGCCGAATTTTTTCGTAACATCGATAAGCTCGATCAAAGCCAATTTTAAGTTCCTCTAGTGTTAAATTCGGTGATTTTACACAAAATTCTATTAAATTTTAATAACTTTTAAAGGTTTAGCGATGCAAAATTTGGAATTTAGCGGCCTGCGCGTAGAAATTTTCGCCCCGCACGAGCCGTCTTTTGCGTCAGCCACGCGTGCGCAGCCTCTCAGATCCACGCCGGATACCCTGCCCGACACCTCTGCATCCGCGCAATTTGTCTCATCTGAGCTTCCCGCACCTCATACGTCCGCACAGGATGATCCGCCCGCCGTTTCGTTTGGTCTGTCCGCGCAAGCTACTTCACCTGAGCCTCCCGCGTCTGCAGCACCGAATACACCGCTCATTACGTCCATTGCGCCCGTTTCGCGCTCCTCTCTCGCCGTGCCTAAGACACAAGCCATTCAACCCGCTGCGCCGTCCGTGCTAGATACTGCACCCGAATTTACGGCGACTACCGACTCGATTTCGCCCGAGTCATCGATGCCGAATATAGTGCCAGCCGCGTCCGCACAAATCGCCTCTCCCCGCTTGGGTGCCGTGCCGATCATCTACCTGCACGCCTTGGAGTTTAGCGCGCTGGTGTGGGCGAAATTTACGAGTTCGTCTCGCGACAAAGCGGCGCGGATTTCGTGCTTACAGCGATCTATCTAAGCGAGACGCAGTGGGGCGATAAGCTTAGCCCGTGGGCGGCAAAATCGCCGTTTAAAGGGGTGCGCGATTTCGCAGGCGGCGGCGCGGCGCACTTAGAAAAATTTACGGACGAGCTGATCCCGCGTATCGAGCGACATGTATTCGGCGCGGGAAAGCCTTCGTGGCGAGCATGCGCGGGATACTCGCTGGCGGGGCTTTTTAGCGCGTATGCGGCGTTTGCGAGCGATAAATTTCAAAAGATCGCCTGCGTCTCGGCGTCGTTTTGGTTCGACGGCTTTGATGCCTTCGTTGCCGCACACTCGCCGCAAAGGGGGCTGGCGCACGTCTACGCATCCTTGGGCCAGGCCGAGATGAACCCGAAAAATCCGCGTGGAGCACTCTGCGGCGAGACGGCGCTAAATTTCATCGCAAAATGCCGCGGTGCGGGCGCGCAAGCGGAGTTTGAGCAAAATCCGGGCGGGCATATGCAAGATGAGATCGCAAGAATTTCAAAGGCGCTTTTAAGCCTCATAAATTCCTAAAATTCGAGTAAATTTTAAAATTTAGCGGGGCGGGCAATTAAACGGCAGGCGCGACAAATAGGCGCTGCGAGAGATTGAAACAAACGAGCCGAGAAGCGGCACGAAGCGTAAATTTAAAGCGAGCCGCCGCTAGAATTTATCGCCAGCGGTTTTTTGTGCGATGAAATGAAATTTAAAACAAACCCGCGTTGAAATTTTATAGCGTGAGCGATGCAACAAGAATGGCGCAGCGCAATTCGGCGCGAATGACACAACGCGTCGTTGGTATTTTGACAGTTTCGATAAGTGCGATATCGTTTTAGCGTAAATCATGCGACGCGGCGCCAGTGCAGCATAGGCGGCGCGATGTATGCGGATTTCAAGCAGACTGCCGCTAAATTTTTGCAGGTTGCGCTAGCGGTTTAAAACTTAAAACGAGCCGTCGTTGTAAAATTTAAAGCAAATCGTGCCGCGGCTAGGATTTAGCGCGCCTGCAAGCTAAATTTAAACGGCAGCGCGCGCCGTGTATGATCCCGCCGTTTCATTTAGTGCACCTACGAGCCAAATTTGCCGCTGAAATTTCAAAATTTGCGCTGCGCCAAAGAGTGCTTTGATATTACGATACGTGCCACCCCGCTAAATTTTAAAATTTAGCGGGGTGGCCGTCAAGCGGCAGGCGCGATAAAACAGGCGCTGCGAAATATTTTCAACAACCCTAAAATATCCGCAATAACAGAAAAAAATTCTCGCAAAATTTCCATAATAATGGCAAGAATTCCTACAAAAATTACCGCTAAAATTTCATGCAAAACCGCTGTAAAATTTATCTGCGTTTGATGCCGTAGCCGTCACGATCCACGCATATAAAGCCCGTCGTAGCGCCTCCGTCGCGCGCCATCACCACGCCGTCTGCGGCAAATCTATCATCGCAGCCGATCTCGTAGTCTTTTTTAACAACCTCGCTCGCAGGACCCTCGAAAATCTCGTAAAATTCCGATACAAACCCATCTTTGTAATAAATAGTGGTTTTGCCCTCGCCTTCCCAGATGCTTACGCCCACGGCATTTGCGCTTTTTGTTTTGGCTTTAAGTTCATTAAAAGTCCCAAAATCCCAGCCTAGGATTTTTAAAACAGCGCGCTCGTTCGTCTTTTTGTCTATATTATAAAAACTCGCACTTTGGTTTTTATCTTTATTCACGGCTATCATGCTTGAGACATCGTCGCCGCCAAAACGGACGTCAAAAGAAACTCCCTCGGGCTTTATCTCGCGCGCAAAATCGCGCAGGGCTAAAATTTGAACGCGATTTTGCTCGTAATTTTCCGCTAAACCGGACTCCGAAAAGAATAGTTTGTGGATTAAAAACCCCGCAGCTAGTACAAGCGCGGCGCCTGCGAGAAGCTTAAATAACCTAAAAATTTCCGAGAAAAAATATTTTATAAAATTCACGCCCGCTTCCTAAATTTCGCCGAATTTCACCATCTACGCAAAGGGCAGAATTTTTTTGTAATTGCTCCACAGCTTGCTATCTTCGCCGAAATATGCAAGCAGTCCGCGCGCGTTGCGATCGAAAGGGTTGGGCTCTTTATGCAGCGCGATACGCTGCGACAGGCGCAGATCGTAGGTGTTGTATATCGCGGAATACGGCACCGGAAAGTCCGAAGCGTAAAGCAAGCGCGAATGCACGTCCGTTTGGCTCGCCAGATGCGGCAGAGCCTTGGCGCGCACCGGCGTCATCAGCGCCGAAACGTCGGCGTAGAGGTTCTTGTGCGTGCGCAGAAGCGCTAAAAGCGCGAAATAATCGTGTCCGAAATTTCGCGGGCGACGCGAGAGCGCACGAAAAATATGCGAATACTCGTAGTTAATCGCCATGTGCGCGCACACCGTCGTAACGCCCAGCTCAAGCGGCGCATAGATCATCTCCAGCGCTTCGCAGCGGCGCGTGCTCGGCACCGAGCTTTCGTTGCCGACGTGGATCACCAGCGGCAAGCCGAGCTTGGCGAGCTTTTCAAAATACGGCACGTAGCGAGGCAGCCTCGTATCCAGATCCCAATAGTTTTGTAAAAATTTCGCCCCCTTAAATCCAAGCTCAAAGCAGCGATCGATCTCATCTAGCGCGTCCGCTCGCTTCGGATTGATGCTAAAAAACGGCACGATGAGATCTGGGTTTTTTTGATAAATTTCAAACACGCTGTCGTTGTCCGCACAGACGGTCTTATCGCGATGGATTAGCTCGCCCGCGTCGCTAAATTTAGCATCCACGCCGAAAAGCACCGCCTTTTTAACGTATTTCGAAGCTCTAAGCCCGCCGAGCAGAGCGTCCACGTAGGCCTCGTATGGCTCTTTAATCGCGCGCGATACGTCTATGCCGAAGCGCCTGCCGAAAAGGCACAGCGCGAGCCTGTCGTAAGGGCGGTCGAAGCGCACCTCCTTGCTTAGCAGATGGACGTGAAAATCAAGCGTTTGCATCGTGGATCCTTGGAGAAAATTTTGCCGAGTTTATATCAAATTGCGGTAAATAGTTAGAATTTTAATTAGAGTTTAAATTTACGTTCCGCGCCCTGCCTCGCATAGAATTTAGCGCGGACGTAGTCCGCCCCTTATAAAGCGTCGTCGGGGGTTAGGTGGGGTTTGTGGGCGAGCGGAGCAATGCGGTGCTGCGGGGCAGCGCCGCCTCCGCGAGAAGTGTGACCTCGCAATTCAAGCCCCCTTTCTGCCCCCAAGATATTTCACATCTATTACGTAAACGCAATAGTACGTTCAACAAAATCAGGACTTGCACAACTAGAGTTTTAAACAAAATTTTAAAATGTAAAATTGCAAAATTCTACTAATTGAAATTTATAACTTTACAGCCAAATTAATAGAATTATGTAACGAAAGTTTAGCACTCCATGTTATCGAACTTGCCGTACGAATATTTTTTCGTGGATGGAATATTTTAAGAAAAATAGGCAAAGGGCAAAGTATATAAAAGAGCGATTACGCACAAAATAGCCGAGTTGATACAAAAGCAAACCTAAAAGAATTTTCGGCTACAATTTCCCCCAAATAAAGGCAAAATATGAAAGAAATCTCGCTACTAAGGCTCTCGCTCGCAATCTACATCGATATGTTTTTGCGCCTCGTGACCACGTTTATCAACACCTACATGATCTCGCGCGTGGACGTCTCACTAGTGGGCGCGCTGGGGGCGGGCAACGAGATATTTTTGCTCTTCGTCACCGTTTTCGGCTTTCTGGCCGTGGGCTGCTCGGTACTCGTAGCGCAGGCGCTGGGGGCGAAAAACAAAGTCCTAGCGATGCGCGCGATCCACACGAGCATCGCATTCAACGCGCTCGTAGGGCTTTGTAGCGGCGTTTTCGTCTTTAGCTGCGCGCCGTTTTTACTCCGCGCGCTGCAAGTGCCCGCCGAGCTTTTGAGCGAAAGCGCGATCTATCTTAAGGTCATCAGCATCGTCTTTGCGATAGACGCCGTCGCGATCGTGCTTAGCGCCATCGTGCGCGTTTACGGATACGCAAATTTCATCATCGCAGTCTCTGTAGCGATGAATTTAGTAACGCTCGCGGGCAACTACGTCGTGCTCTTTAGGCCGTTCGGACTGCCGTACTACGGGCTTGAGGGCATCGGTGTGAGCACCATCGCGGGGCGCATGATCGGTGTATGTTTATTCTTCCTCATCATCACGAAGGTGCTAAAGATAAAATTTTACCTCACGATGTTTTTAAAGATCAAGCTCGCCACGCTGCGTAAAATTCTATCCGTAGGGCTTCCGAGCGCTGGCGAAAACATGCTGTGGATCGTGCAGTATCTAGTCGCCTTCGCCTTCGTCGCGAACATGGGCGAGGCGAGCCTTACCGTGCAGACGATCTATTTTCAAATTTCATCATTCATCTTCTTCGGCGGAAGCGCGATCAGTATGGCAAATGAAGTGATCGTAAGCCGCCTCGTAGGTGCCGCCAAGCCGCAGGAGGCGTACCGGCACACATTTACCGCGCTGCGCTTTGGGCTCGGGGCGACGGCGTTTTTTGTCGCGATCGTGTTTTTAGCGCGCGAGCAGATCATGGAGATGTTGAGCTTAAACGAGGCGCACAAGCAAGTCATGCGGCCGCTTTTTTACCTCACGCTGGGGCTTGAGTTCGGACGGACGCTTAATATCGTGTTCGTAAACGCCCTACGCGCAAGCGGCGACGCGAGGTTTCCCTTTGCGATGGGCGTGATCTTTATGTGGGGCGTCTCGATCCCCGTGGGTTGGCTTTTGGGTATCCATTTGGGATATGGAATTTTGGGCGTTTGGATCGGGTTTTTCTGCGACGAGTGGCTACGCGGCAGCGCCAACACGGCGCGATGGATAAGTAAAAAATGGCAGAGCAAAAAGTTAGTCTAAATTTGCTAGGCTTGCCGATCAGCCTGCGTTTTAAGCGGATGAAATACGCGCGCATCCGCATTAGTAAGGACTGCGAGATCAGCGTGAGCGTGCCGCGCTCCTACACCGCGGCGCAAGCAAAAGACTTCATCCTAAAGCACGAAAGCTGGATCCGCCGAACGCTAGCGCGACTGCGAAGCAAGCTACTAGCGAGCGATCAGGTTAGAATTTTAGGCAAAATTTATAAGCTGAAATTTAGCCGCGAGGCTGAGCTCGGCGCGAACTGCGACGCGAATGAAAATTTAGGCGATAGCGGCACGCAAGGCTGCGTGAACTGGGCGAATGGCGATGCGAATAGTGACGCGAGCGGCGTAAATTCGGCTCATTTACAAAGCGGCGCGGGCATAGGCGGTAGCGGCGGCGATGCGAGCAGTAGCGCAAATAACGGCACGGGCGGCATGAATTACGGTGCGGGCGGCGGCACGGCAAGTGAAATTTTAAAATTTCACTCGGGCGAACACACTTCGCAAAGTGGTGCGGCGGGCGAGGATTTGAAATTCAACCTACCGGACGATGCGGCGCAAGGGCTCGCACAACAGAGCAAAGTGCGACAAAGCGGCGAGTTTATAAATACGGCGGCGCAAAATGTCTGCGAGCAATCCTACGGCGAAATTTTAAAATTTAATCCTGCCGCAGGGGATGAAATTTCAAAATTTAAACCCGCTGCGAACGGAGAAATTTCAAATTTTGACTCTGTCGTGGGCGAAGGAATTTCGGTCGCTAGCGAAAAAACTTCAAAATCCGCGAGCGAAAACGCGCCGCAAAATGTAGCGCAAAGCGCGCAAGCGGCGGAGCGCGACGAGCCCGATTTTACGATCAAAAATTTTATCCAAAGCTCTAAATTTAAAGATAAAATTTTCGTATCAGGGGGCGCGATCTTTTGCGAGAGCGAGGGTGAGTTTACGGCGTTTAAAAAGGCCTTTGCGCTTGAGCTTTACCTACGCTATATCGAGAAATTTTCTCCGCGAATAGGCCGCAAGATCGCGCGAGTGCGGGTGCGCAAAATGCAGACGCGCTGGGGCAGCTGCAACCACGCAAAGGGCTATCTCAACTTCTCGCTAAGCCTGATAGAGCGGGATCCGCGCTTCGTCGAATACGTCGTGCTGCACGAGCTCGCGCACCTCATCCATGCAAACCACGGAGCGGATTTTTACGCGCTCATCGCGCAGATAATGCCCGATTTTAGGGCACGTATCAAGCTAGGCAAGGGGTAAAGACCGCCTCAAAGAACTTTTGCAATAGCAATATTTTGCCTATTTTTATATCCCTGCTTTTACACTATCGTCATAATGAACTTCTTTTAATTTAAAAATCTCTATTATTCTTTCGATCTCATTTTTTTGTATTAACGATGTATTGATGTCAAAGATAAGTCCCTCTACCCATAATTTCTTGAAGCCAAAATTTATTATAAGCGGAGCATTTTCTTTAAAAAATAGTCCAGACGAAAATTGCAAATATATTAATTTTAATTCATCATATTTGAATGTCTTCGTAAAATAATTAGATATTACAAAGCCATTTTCATAAAATATAATTTTTCGAAACGTCTGCTCTGTAAATAGCATTATGAGCGTTAAAAAATATAATAAATGAGATAGAAATACCAATAATATCGCCTCTATACCAACCGGTATACACTAGTAATAATAATACCGCATATGATAAATATGGTCTTAAGTGCCCAAAAATTTTACTTCTTTCCACGCGATAAATTTCTTTACCTAGCCATTCTGGATTTTTCATGGGGTGCCTTTAAATTTGATCTGTTATTTTACTTCCGTAAATCTTAAAATGAAATTTTTTAGCTCAAGCGAATTTTAATTACCGTGTCATACACGCTTATCTATACCTAGATAAAATTTTTCACGCCTTAAATCAGCGAAATTTCGCAAATTTTCGCGGGCCAAAGCGCTAATCTAAAGCCGCAAATTCCACGTATTTCTCCATCGCAACCAGCAGGAGCCAGCGCGCGGTAGGGCTGAAAAAATAGTGGTGTTCTGGGACCTGCTCCATTATAAATTTTAAAAAATCGTGAAAGTACTCGGGCGCAAATTTAACCTCGGCGCTCGTTAAACTATCGCCCAGATAGTAGATTTCGCCGCTCAAAATCCTCTCTTTTGCCGCGGGGTTTGCGTCTATGAAGCTTCTCGCGCCAGCAAAGCTGGGGCAGTCCGCAGTCGCGTAATCTTTCAAACCTCGCAAGACGGGCTTGGAGCCGACGAAGGTGAAATTTTCCTCTATAAAGCGCGCTCCGCCCTCGCTCACCTGCCAGCAATCGCCCAAGCTCGATAGAAACGCAAACATCTCATCATCCGCGGATTTGAAATTTGCAGGCTCATTTTTGCGATCCATCTTCGTCCTTTTTAAATTCATAGTTGCTTTTATTTTGAAATTTTTACGATAAAGAACAAAAAATATGTTTGATTTAATCTTTTTAAAATCATTATATTGAATTAGGCTAATCAAGGTTTCCCGAGCTCTTTTTATTTCAAGCGAAATCCTTTACCGCCCTTAAAATTCAACCAATTCAAATAATCGTTCTTTCTTTATTTTTTTGAACTTTATTTATTTGTTATCATCAGCGAACTGCTCTTTGACAAGATCTTTGATATCGCTTTTAATACTTTTAGTATCAACTATTGAATCCTCACCCAGCTTCTGAAATTTTTCTTTATCTGCCTTCGTATATTCCTGTTCATCATCATATTTTTTTGTGATCAACCAAATCATCTTGCGACGCAAAAACTTCTCATCTCTAACATTTGACCTCTCTTTGATCCACCCAATTAGTAATACCATCAACATTATAAAACCAATATAACCTAGAATTGGATACATAATCGATACTAATTTTTTAAAGCCCATAAAGGATAATATATACCCTACAACTACGGTGCCAATCATAATTGGATAAAAACGTTTTGATTGATTAGATGAGAAACGTTTTGCTAAGGCATAGAATAAACTGAAAGCAGTATTAAAGATCAAGCCGAAGATAACAAGTGCATACACAAACGCAAATGCAGGGTGAATCTGTTTGGCAATAGCCAACATAGGAATATCAACAGTCGTTGCAAGTTTTACATTTGCATATAAGATACAGGTTGTAACTGTGATGATAATACCGATTATAAATCCACCCAAAGTACCACCTTTTTCTGCTACACCAATCCTCATAATGGATCCCCCTAATACAAAAGCCATTGATACACCTGTCATAACGCAGAGCGAAAAATAATTCAGAACAGAAAACCAGATATTTGGCATTGGAGTAGAGATTGTATTTGCAATTGTTTCTAATTCTTTAAAATCAAAACGTTGACTTGCAAAGGTATACACTGCCATAATCATAATCATGATAAAAATAATAGGCGTAAATATTCCGATCACATTCGTGATTTTTTCAAAATTAAGAAAGCTAACAAGGATTATCAATACGGCACATAGGAGTGCTCCTGACCAGAATGGCATGCCAAATTGCTGATTAAGATTTGATCCAGCCCCGGCAATCATGACAAAACCTACCACAAAACAGCAAATAATTAAAGAAATATCAAGAATTTTATTAGTGATAGATCCAGCAATTTGTGAAAGAACTTCAAAGTGATCATTGGATCTAAAATAACTACCGAATGTAATAATGATTTTACCAAAGACGGCATTGAGGATACCAAGAATAACGGCTCCAAGAATACCCCATTTGCCAAAACTGACGAAATATTGCATCAGATCCTGACCGGACGATAATCCAGCACCGACAATAACCCCAACATATGCTAACGCTACATTTAAAATTTGTTTTAACATCATCCTACCTCTTAATTATAAAAATTTTAATTTGCTTTACTAATATTAAGAATCTTTAAATTTAAATAATATTAAATGCTAATTAAATTTTATCCAAATAATGACACGAAATTTACACCGAAATTACATCCAAACTCTTAGCGAGATTCCAAGCGAAAATCCCGTACTTTGGTGAATAAAACCGCAAGACCACCGCTCAAAACAGATCAAGGCAAATCAAGGCAATTTACTTGAAAAAATTCTTGATTTTATCGAGTATCCCCTCGTCGTCTCCGCCCTTACTGCCGAAGCTTTCTTGAAGCTCGCGCAAAAGCGCCTCTTGCTTCTCGTTCAATTTTTTAGGCGTCTGGACGTTTACCTGTACGATCAGATCGCCGTTTTTCTTGGTGCGGATATTCGGCACGCCCTCGCCGTAGATCGTGAAGCGCTGCTTGTCCTTCGTGCCTACTTTGAGTTTCAGCTCTGCCTTGCCGCGCGGCGTCGGCACCTCGATGCTCTCGCCCAAGATCGCCTGCGTGAAAAACACCGGCACCTCGATATACAGGTCGTCTCCGTCGCGCAGGAAGTGGCTGTCCTCCTTCACGCGCACTATCACGTACAGATCCCCGATCTCGCCGGTTTTGGAGACGTTGCCTTTGCCGCTTAGGCGCACGCGCTGTCCGTCGTCGATGCCTGCAGGAATGTCAAATTTAAGACTCACGTCCTCCTCGGTAAAGCCCTTGCCGCCGCAATCCTTGCACCTATCTTTTACGATCTCGCCCGTGCCACCGCATTCGGAGCAGCTTTGGATGAAGCTCATATATCCGCGCCTGACCGCGACGCGCCCAGTGCCGCCGCAAGCGGAGCAGGTATGCTTCTTTTTATCCTTCGAGCCGGTGGCGTCGCAGGTGGAGCACGGCTTTTTGATCTTGTATTTTATCTCCTTGTGAACGCCTTCCAAAGCCTCTTTAAATTCCAGCGTTACGGCTAGCTCGGTATCTATGCCGTATGGATCGCTAGGACGAGCCGAGCGACCGCCGCCGCCGAATGCCTGCTCGAAAAAATCGCCGAAAATAGAGCCGAAGTCAAATCCTCCGCCGCCCGCGCCGCCGTATGCGCCGCTGATGCCCTCTTTGCCGTAGCGATCATACATCCTGCGCTTTTGATCGTCGCTTAAAATTTGATACGCTTCGTTGATCTTTTTAAATTTCTCCTCCGATTCCTTGTCGCCTTGGTTTCGGTCGGGATGGAATTGCAAAGCGAGCTTTCGAAACGCCTTTTTTATCGTCTCGGCGTCGGCATCGCGCGCCACGCCTAAAATTTCATAATAGTCTTCTTCCACGAAATTCTCCTTGAACTATACAAAAGGGGCAATTTTATCTAAATTTAATAAAACGCAAGTTAAGACTTAACTATTTTTATGTATAATGCAATATTTAAAATTTCAAATCAACGATGCAAAGGATAAAAAATGATAAACGTATTGATGATAGAAGACGACAGCGAGTTCGCACAGCTTCTAACCGAATATCTGGCCAAATTTAACATCCAAGTTACAAACTTCGAAGACCCGTATCTGGGCATTAGCGCAGGGATCAAAAACTACGATCTGCTAATTTTAGATCTTACGCTTCCTGGGATGGACGGACTTGAAGTCTGCAAAGAGATCCGCGAGAAATACGACATTCCGATCATCATCAGCTCGGCTAGAAGCGACGTGAGCGATCGCGTCGTAGGCCTTCAGATCGGCGCGGACGATTACCTGCCGAAGCCTTATGATCCAAAAGAGATGCACGCGCGCATTATGAGCTTAATTCGTCGCTATAAAAAAGCCAGCGAAAAGGAAGAAACCGCCACAGATAGCGTATTTCGCATCGACGACAAGCGCCATGAAATTTACTTCGGCGAGGAGTCGCTCGTGCTAACGCCTGCGGAGTATGAAATTTTAGAATACCTAATCAAGCAGCATAGTTTTTCGGTATCTCGCGAGCAGCTCGTATATCACTGCAAGAGCCTAAAGGACAAGGATTCAAAGAGCCTAGATGTTATCATCGGACGCCTACGCACCAAAATCGGCGACAGCTCCAAAGCGCCTAAGCATATCTTTTCGGTTCGCGGTATCGGCTACAAGCTCATAGGATGAAGCACTCATTAATCACCAAAATTTCGGTTTTTTTTGTAATCGCGATCATCTTAGTCTGCGTGCTTTTCATCACGTTCGCACGGATGCAGATGAATAGAGCTCTAGGTAGCATGCAGGCTAATCAAATAAACGCGGTCAATAATCTACTTGAGCTATACAAGCGTAATGCCCCTCCCAGCGATATTGAGCGCTACTTCTCCAGCTATGGCTTGGAGCTTGTAAAAGATAAAAATATCATCCAAAACATCATCACGAGTGGTAAAATTTTTTTCGTCCAAGACACTTCTATCGGCGAGTTTAGTTCGGTTGAGTATAATAATTCACTGTTTTTAAATATCAAAAACAACTCTTTCGTCGTGGTTTTCGAAAGCCTTGGCACGAAGAATTTAAACGATCCGCTTTGGGTCGGATTTTTGCTTACGATGGCGGTTTTGATCTCGCTTTATTTATCGATCGTGCGAAGTTTTACGCCGCTAAAAAAACTAAGCAAAAATATCAAAAAATTCGCCCAGGGCAACTTGGACGTAAATTTAGCCGCCACGCACAGCGAAGACGAGATTGGGCAGGTCGCACAGGAATTTAACAATGCGATTGCTAAAATTCAAGAGCTAATCCGCTCGCGCCAGCTATTTTTACGCACCATCATGCATGAGCTTAAAACCCCGATCGGCAAGGGCAGGCTAATCACCGAAATGCTTGAGGACGAAACACAAAAAGAGCGGCTCGTCAATGTCTTCGAGCGGCTTGAAATTTTAATCAACGAGTTTGCAAAAATCGAGCAACTGCTCTCAAAAAGCTACTCGCTCAACTATCAGGATTATCATTTCAGCCTCATTTTAGAGCAGGTCAAAGATATGTCGATGCTCGATAATTGGGATGAGCTTATCAGCACGGATATCGAGTGCGATGCGGTGATAAACGTGGATTTCGGGCTATTTGCACTGGCGATTAAAAATTTAATCGATAACGCCCTAAAATACTCCAGCGATAAAAAAGTTCGCATCATCTGCGACGAAAATAAAGTAAGTGTCGCCAACCGCGGCGCGGCGCTTGCAAAATCATTCGAGCACTACAAGCAGGCCTTTATCAGAAATAAAGACGAGAAAGCCACCGGCATGGGGCTTGGGCTTTACATCATCGATAAAATTTGCGAGCTGCATAAATTCCGCTTCGAGTACAATTACAGCGACGGCACACACTACTTCTCGATCGTCTTTTCGCCAAAGGGCGCCATATGAGCGGCGGAGATAGGTTCGAAGAGCTCGTTGCAAGCTTTGAAAAGCTTCCCGGCGTGGGCAAAAAGTCCGCCCTGCGCTTTGCGTACTACGTAAGCGTGCAAAATTCCTTCCTAGGGCTAAATTTAGCGCACAATATCGAAGAGGCGGTGCGCGGACTGCACAGATGCCGCATCTGCGGTGCGGTATGCGAGGGCGAGATCTGCGAATATTGCGCTGACGATGAGCGCGAAAGCGATAAAATTTGCATCGTCGAAAACCCAAAAGATATCTTTATTTTAGAGAGCAATAAAATTTACAACGGTCGCTACTTCGTGCTAGACGCCGCTGACGAAGATAAAATCGCGGCGCTGCGCGAGATGGTGAGCCAAAACGGCGCGAGCGAGCTGATTTTTGCGCTGACGCCCAGCATCAACTCCGACGGGATCATGCTTTACGTCGAGGATAAGCTCGCGGATCTAAGCTTGAAATTTACCAAGCTCGCTCAAGGCGTACCTACGGGCGTGAGCCTAGATAACGTCGATATGCTCTCGCTAATAAAGGCAATCAACGGGCGCACCGAAATTTAAAATTCCGACGAAATTTTAAATTTATGCGGATAAAGATATCGGCTAAATTTAAAACATAAAGCAGCGAATAGATTTAGCCGCAAAGCCCAAGCGGCGAAATTTGGGGCGTTAAATTTAAATAGTGGACGTGCGATGAACGCGATGAAATTTATTAAAATTTACGCGGCTTCGGCGCGCGAAGCGATGCGGCAGGCACGGCGACAAACGGCACCTCGCTAGCCGCGAGGTTTTAACGGCGAGTTTGAGCCGTAAAATTTAAGCGCCCCGTTTCGAAGCGAAGTTTCGGACGCGGAATTTAGAGCGCTCAAATTTTAAAAGGCGAAATTTTAAGCAGCAAATTTCGGGCGCTAAATTTTAAAAGCGGATTTGGAAGTAGCAGACGGGGTTGCGCGATGCGGCGAGCTCGTAAAATTTAAAGGCGAATTTCAAGGCGCGGAATGGTTTAAATTTTTAAATTTCGCCGGCGCGGGATTTAAAAATTTAAACGTAATTATCTATTATATTATTTAAGGAAAAAGGTGAAAAAGGTTCATTTTATCGGCATCGGCGGCATAGGAATATCGGCATTAGCGAGATTTTTACACGAGAAAAATTTTATCATCTCAGGTTCGGATATCAAAGAGAGCGAGACGACCTACAAGCTAAGAGCGGACGGCATGGAGATCATCACGCCGCACGACGCTTCGGCGATCAAGGATCAGGAGATCGTCATCTACTCCGCCGCGATCAAAGAGGACAACGTCGAGCTGCAAGCCGCGCGCAAAAAAGGGATCGTCTGCCTCTCGCGTAAGGAGGCCCTGCCCTTCGTGCTAAAAGACAAGCGCGTCTTCGCAGTCGCCGGCGCGCACGGCAAAAGCACCACGAGCGCGATAACCTCGGCGCTAATAGACGGCTCGGTTATCATCGGCGCGATCTCCAAGCAGTTCGGCTCGAATATGAAATATGAAAACAGCGAAAACATCATCTTTGAAGCCGACGAGAGCGATTCTAGCTTTTTAAATTCCAACCCCTACGTTGCGGTCGTGACCAACGCTGAGCCCGAGCATATGGATCATTACGACAACGATTTGGATAAATTTCACGCGGCGTATCGCGGCTTTTTGGAGCGCGCCAAGATCCGCGTGATAAACGCCGAGGATGAGTTTTTAAGCTCGATAAAGCTCGGCTGTATCAAGCTCTTTCCTTCACGCGACATAACGGATCTGAAGGTGCTGCTGCGCGATCATCAGCCGTTTATGAGCTTTAATCTTAAAGAGCTCGGGCGCTTCGAGGTTTACGGGCTCGGAAGACACATCGCGATTGACGCGTCGCTAGCGATCCTAGCCGCGGCGTGCGAGACGGGACTAGAGCAGATCCGTAAAAATTTGCTAAATTACAAAGGCATAAAAAAGCGCTTCGACATCCTGTGCGCCACCCCGAGCTTCGTGCTCATCGACGACTACGGTCACCATCCCACCGAGATCAGAGCGACGCTGCAAAGCGCGCGCGAATACGCTAGCCTGCTAGGTCTTAGCAAGATCACGGCGATCTTTCAGCCGCACCGATTCAGCAGGCTCAAGGCGAATTTAAACGCCTTTAAAGAATGCTTTGCGGGCGTGGAGGAGTTAGTCGTACTGCCCGTTTACGCTGCGGGCGAGCCTAGTAACGGCATCGATCTAAAAGAGGAGTTTAAGGGACTGGGCGCGCTATTTACCGAGCGAGTCTTTAGAAACGGCGAGAAAATAGAATTTAGCGATATTTTCGGCGTCCGCCACATCATAAACGACGGGCTCGTGATCGGATTTGGCGCAGGCGACATCACCTATCAGCTGCGCGGAGAATTTTAAGCTTGAAAGCTCTCGCCGAATTTATTAGACAAACTCCGCTACGGGCGGGCAAGGATAAAATTTGAGATTTTTGGTGTTTATTTTCGCGTTTTTATTTATCGCGGCGATCTTTTTCGTGCGGGACGAAATTTTAAGCAAAAGGGCTAAAATCATCGCCACGGCGCTGATTGTACTGCTGTGCGCGGGAGCGTATTTTTATGAAAGCGCGAGCGAGCGCTCCGCCAAGCTTGAGGAGGAGATGGTGTTTAAATTTAACGCAGGCGCCAGATTAAGATGCGGCGGCGCGATAAATTTCACTTCCGAAACGCGTGGCGCGGCAAATTCCTCTCCCGAAACACGCGGCGCGGATGCGAAAAATTTGGGCGTGCAAGCCGGCGAAGTAAATTTAAACGCGCAGGACAGAGCCGCTTCCGCCGCGCAAACGAACGAGCAGGCTTCAGCCGCGCAAATAAACGGCGCTGTCTCGGGCGGACAAAATTCCGCACAAAGCCCTACTTCGCAAAATTCCGCCGAGCCTGGACAAAATTTTAAATCTCAAAATTCTACTAAAAATTTAGACGTAGCTTCACAAAATTCTACGCAGCAGAACGATACACAGAACCGCACGCCGCAAAATTCCACAGGCCAAGGAGGTACGCGAAGCTCTGCCTCACAAAATTCCGTGCAACTAGGCGACACGCAAACCTCTAATCCCCAAGGCTCCGCGCAGAATTTTAACGTAGCCGAGCAAAATTCTATGCAAGGTTCTACAGCGCAGAATTCTAAAGCTACGCAAAATTTTGCTGCAGACAAAGAACAGGCCTCCGCGCAGATCGTGACGCGAGAAAATTTCACCTACTCCTTTTCGCTGGGCGCTTTCATCGCCAAAAAAAGCGCGGGCGCGGAGTTTAGGGGCAAAACTTATAAAATCAAAGAGTGCGTTTATGATCAGTGACGAACTCTTTACGCGCCTCGATCTAGGCGAGTATCTAGCCAAATTTAAAAGCTTTTTGGCGCGCGAAAAGCCGCTGTTTTTAAGCGGCGATAGCAAGCTGAATTTTGAAAAAATTTCAGAGCTTACGAAATTTGATCTCGCGCAGTGCGAGAGCGTCGCGAACCTAGACGACGCGCTGATGCGCATCTCAAAGCATGGCGTGCTTCATATCAGCGAAATTTACGAGTTTAGCAAGATCGTCCGATATTTTCTGTACCTCAAAAAGCAGCCTTTTGAGGGCAAACTTGCCGCTTGGCTTGCCAAGATCGAAATTCCTGCGCCTATCGCGCAATTAAAGGATTATTTCGACGATCAGGGCGGCTTTCGCGACGCGATAGACGAGCGCTTCGGCGCGCTAAACGAGGCGTTTAAGATAAAAAAGGGCGAGATCGAACAGACGCTAAAAAGGCTGATCTATTCCAAAGCCCTTTCGCCCTATCTCGCCGACACGCAGATCCACTACATAAGCGATACCGAGGCTCTGCTGGTGCGCGGCGGCTTTAATCACGTGCTAAAAGGCAGCGTCGTAGCGCGCTCAAGCGGAGGCTATTTTTACGTGCTTCCAGACGCGATCGCAGCTCTGAAGTCCGCTCAAAGCGCGATTTTGGATAAAAAAGAGCAGATCGTATTCGAGCATTGCAAGCAGATTAGCGCAGTTTTTAATAAAAACTTAGCCTTTCTGAAATTTATAAACGCCGCTTTCGACGCGATTGACGCGCTGATTGCGCGCGCTGCGATGGCAAGAGCGAGCGATTACGAGTTCGTCCTGCCCGAGCCTTCGCGCGACATCGTCCTAGATAGCTTCGCCCACCCCGCGCTTAAAAATCCAAAGCGCGTGAGCGTGGAATTTAGCGGAAAAATTCTGCTCATCACTGGCGTAAATGCGGGCGGAAAATCGATGCTTTTAAAAAGCATTCTAAGCGCGGCGCTGCTAGCCAAATACCTCCTTCCGATGCCTATTCGCGCAAGCCTCAGCCGCATCGGCACCTTTAAGGAGTTCGAGCTCATAATGGAGGATCCGCAAAACTCCAAAAACGACATCTCGACCTTTGCAGGCAGAATGGTTGCCTTTAGCAAGCTGTTCGGGCGCAAAGAGATTCTAATCGGCGTCGATGAGATCGAGCTGGGTACCGATTTTGAGGAGGCTGCAAGCCTATACGGCGCGATGATCGAGCAGCTGATGAGCGGCGACGTGAAGATGATCATCACCACGCATCACAAGCGCCTGGCGATGCTGCTTGCGAAAGATCCGCGCGTGGAGCTGCTGGCGGCACTTTACGACGAGAAAAACAGCGCGCCGAAGTATGAGTTTTTAAAGGGCACGATCGGCAAATCCTACGCCTTTGAAACCGCGCTGCGCTACGGCATAGCGCAAAATTTGATCGCCGCGGCGCGCAAAAACTACGGCGAAAACAAAGAAAATTTAAACGAAGCGATCTCAAAAGCGATAAATTTAGAGCTTGAGCTAAAACAAAAGCTGGCGCAGACGCAGCAAAAAGAGGAGAAGTTAGACGCGCTGAGCGAAGCGCTAAAAGATCAGCGCGAGCGTGCGCAAAGCGAGCTGAGGGCGGAGCTTTCAAGGCTGCAAAACGAATACTACCGCGCGATTTCGGAGGCCAAACGCAGCGTGAGCCTAAGCGACGTGCGCGAAAAGCAGCGCGCCATAAACCGCGCAAACGAGCTTGCACGAGCCGTGCAGCAGCCCGAACTCAGCACGCCCGAGCCGCAAAGCCTCAAGGTGGGCGATCGCGTCAAATACGGCAAGATCAAGGGCGAAATTTTATCGCTCAGCAAAACCCAGGCGCTGATGCTAAGCGACGGCATCAGGCTGCGCGTGCCGCTTAGCGAGCTAAAGCGCAGCGGTGCGACGCCCGCGTCCGTAAAAAATATCAGTATCAAGGTGCAAAAGCCCGCCTCCGCGTCGCTCGTGCTCGATCTGCACGGCTTGCGCGCCGAGGAAGCAATCAGCAGGCTTGATAAATTTATCAGCCAAAGCCTCGTGATGGGCTTTGATGAGATCATCGTCAAGCACGGCATCGGCACGGGCAAGCTCGCGTTCGCGGTCAAGGAGTTTTTAAAATCACACCCGAGCGTCAAGGGCTTTCGCGACGGCACGCCCGCAGAAGGGGGCTTCGGCTCAAAGGTCGTCTCGCTTTAGGCTCTAGCTCAAAGGTCTTTTCGCTTCAGACGCCAGCGCGAACGATGCGGAATTCGCTCATGTCATCTATGCCTTCGCCGAGGTTTTGCAAAAGCACGGGTGTTTTTAACGTAGAATTTCGCCGCGGAATTTGTAGCTTGGCTTTTACACTAAAATTTTATGCGGCGTGAGCCGCAATTCAAATAACGCGGACGTAGTCCGCACCGCTTAAAGCGTCGTCGGGGGATGGGTGGGGTTTGGGGCGGGAAGGGGAGCGACCTCGCAATTCAAGCTCCCTTCCCGCCCCAAATGCGGTACTGAGCTTAGACGCAGAATTTTACCTTAAAATTCTGCGGCGAAATTCTAATACAGTTTTGCACAAGAGTTTTATAGTTTAGCTTTGCGATAAATTTCAGCGAGAACTTGCGCCAAATTTACACGATACAGCCGTTTTCAGTATGGCTTTGCGTTAAATTTTATAAAAATGTAGTTGCACCAGAACTTCATACGGTGTAGTCGCAATGTAAAATAAGCGCGGACGTAGTCCGCACCGCTAGCGTCGCGCGGGTGGGGGTTGGTAAGGGGGCGCCCCGCTAACTCTGAGCGCCGCCCCCCCTTACGGATTATGTGTAACGCATACGCCGGCTCGAATTTATAAAGATTTCACTATGTTAAATTTCAGTATTTTTAGCTCTTTGTGTATTTCTTTCGGGGCAGGAAAGGGAGCGACCTCGCAATCGGGGCCTCCTTCCCGCCCCAAGAGAAACATATCGTGGGTTAAAATTTAAACGGAATTTTATAAAGGCAAGTGCTACTTTTAAATTTATAAATAGCGAAACGGCAATATAAATTTGGAATTTAAAATTTCGCTATATAAAATTTTATCTCTAGAGATTAGGTCGTGGCGACGTTTTCTCTTAAGGGGGAAGGGGCGCTACTTGCGAGGCGCTCCCCTTCGCTCTTAAAATCCCCCAACCCCTGGTACGCTAAAGGGGCGAGCCTTACGGCTCGCGTTAAATTTTAATAGGGGTTGAATTACGGCATGCTAAATTTTAAAATTTAGCCGAAATTTACAGCTCACAAAATTTTAAAATTCCAAACACAAAAGAATTTTGAAATTCCAAATACGATAAAATTTAAGCTACGGCGGAATTTTAGAATTCCTATTAGCGGCGGAATTTCAGAATTCTTATAGGCAGCGGAATTTCAAAATTCCGTAAATTTGAGCGAAATTCTGAAATTCCGCAAATTTAAAACGATTGAATAAGGAGGTCTCATTGAACCCGATTACCGAAAAGCGCAGCGTTTCGGGCTACTACTACGCCGAGGAGCGCGAGTATGTGTACTTCGTGACGGATGCGCCGCGCGAGCAAAACTACCGCTTTATTTTTGATGCGGGCGCGATCTATTCGCAAGATGACGCGGGCGGCGAGGTGCGGCTTAGCAGCGAAGCGGAGTTTTTCGCGGTCGTCAAAAAGATCCTCGCGCAGTATCGCGATAAAATTTTAGAGCACTCCGCGGAGCTTGAGAATTACGAAAAGATCTACACGCGGCGCGGCGATTTTTCAAAATTTATGAAAAGGCACTCTGTCCTAAAATACGAAATCCGCAAATTTCAAAACAAAATTTCGCATTTCTACGAGGCGCTGCTCATCTGCGCAAATGAGCAGCCGGCGCTGAAAAAACAGCTGAAAAACTACGCCTACGAAGCGGGCGTTTTTAAAGGCGTGATGAGCGAATATGCCGTCAGGATCGAGGATATCTATCAGTTCATCCAGGGTCTCAAAAACGACAAAATTAGCCGCAACATCTACATTCTCACGATCATCTCGTCGCTGCTGATGCCGCTAAATTTCATCACGAGCTTTTTCGGGATGAACACGACGGGGCTATTTTTAAGCGGCTCGGCGCACGGCACGCTCATCGTGACGCTTGCGATGTGCGTGATCTTCGCGGCGATGGTCGGCTTTCTTATGCTCTACGCCAAAAAACGAAGCTAAAGCGAAGGGATAAAATTTGAACAAAAACGAGCTAAAAAATATCCTAGGCGGATACCTCGGCAGGGAGATTGCGGGCGATTTTAGAGTGCTGAAAGAGCACGAGATCGCGCGCTGCAACGACGCGGCGAAATTTCCTTTTGAGGGCGATAGTGGGCTGCTGCGCGAGTTTTGTATATTTGCAGACGGCGGCAGCGGCGATCTTTGGCTGCTAAGCTCTAGCGGTGAGATCGCGTTTTACGACCATGATCTGGAGTTTTTGTCCGAAGCAAATTTGAAAAAATTCGATCTAAATCTTGCGAGCTGGCTAAAGATCGCGGAGCTATTTTGCAAATTTGAAGCCCTTAGCAACCCGAGCGCCGCGCAAAAGGCGGAGTTTAAGCAGAGCGTAGCTAAAATCTGTCCGCAAATTTTAGAAATTTGGGAAATTTAGGCGCTGCTTGCGACGCCTAAATTTAATCGCAAAATAGGAGCAACGATGAAATTTATCGCATATTACGACTCGCCGCTTGGTAAAATCACGCTCGCGGGCGATGAGGCGGGGCTTTGTGGGCTGTGGTTCGAGGGCGAGAAATACTACGCGCACGCCCTTGCGACGAGCGGTGCGGATGAAAAGCAGGACAGCGCCGATCTGTTCGCAAAAGAGAAGCACGCCGCAAGCGAAACACAGCGCGATTTTGCGGCGTTGGAAAAGAGTGGAAAGAGCGATTTTGCTGTAAAAGCGACGAACGGCGCAGATGAAAAGTACAACGCGCGCGATTTCGCAGAAGCGGAGAGCGGCGCGGACGTAAAATTCTGCGCGAACGTACTTGTAGCGAGCGAAAAATTCTGTGAGCGCGATTTTGCGGCTCAGGATGCGAGCAAAAAATCTTACGCGACCGACCTTTCGGCGCAAAGCGTGGGTGAAAAATTTTGCATAAACAAGCAAAGCGGCTACTTCGAGGAGAAAAATCTGGCCGTTTTCGATCAAACTAAGCGCTGGCTCGATCTGTATTTTAGCAGACGCGAGCCGGGTTTTACGCCCGCCCTAAATCCCGTGGGCTCGGCGTTTAGGCGCGCCGTGTGGGAAATTTTGCTCAAAATTCCTTACGGCAAAACTACGACCTACGGGCAGATCGCGCGCGAAATCGCCGCGGCGCGCGGGCTAGCGAAGATGTCCGCGCAAGCCGTGGGCGGTGCAGTAGGACACAACGATATCTCGATCATCATCCCCTGCCACCGCGTCATAGGCGCGCACGGCAACCTCACGGGCTATGCGGGCGGCATCGATAGAAAAATAAAGCTGCTGAAGCTCGAAGGCATCAATATGTAGGGGCTTTTCACGCCCTCAAATAGCACTGCGCCGTAAGAATACAATTTAAGCGGCCGGTAGCGCGCCAAAGGCCCAAAAAAAGCCAGCCGGATAGCAAAGCCGCGCAAGATGGGGCTTGTACCAAAAGGACGATAAGCGTTGCGAGCCGTATCGTCAAATGAGCCTAGCTACGCCGCCGAAACGGAGCCCCGCCTGAAACTCAAATCGGCGCACCGCAAAACGTCCCGCACTGGTGCGCCCATAGAGTGGATTGAGCAAAATTTAAAATTTCGCCGCTTTTTCTCCGCCTCTCGCAGAAGCCGCATCGATTTAAAATTTTAACGCGCCGAGGACGAACAGATCGGCCGCTGCAAAATCTGCGATAGCCAAAAATCTACAAGCGGCGTCGAAACGGGCGCGACAAGAAAACTAATAGGCGGCGTCGCGCCTGCTTCGTAAAACCGCGGCGGGCTGATTGCCGAGGAGCCGCTTAGTGCAGCATTTAAACCGCCGCGCAAAAAAGATAAAATTTATCTTTTCGCGCATGATGATTTGCGCCGCATCTACAAACAAATGAAGCTCGCAGGCTCTTGGCGGTCGATGGCGCCGCTATTACGCCGCTTAAACCTGCGCGGATCTAAAATTTTATAAATTAAAATTCCATGTCGCGGACAATTTAAAATTTCGCGCTTCAAACGATCTGTAAATTCCGTGCTTCAGGCTGTAGCAATTAGATCTTAGCGCTCCCAGCGATGCTTTTTCATACGGGCGCGCTCGCCTCTAAATTCCACGCCTTCGGCCTCTAGCAGTTCGCGCTGAGTCGCAAAGCTCGCCGCCAAGGCTCCTGCGTGGTTTACGACGCGGTGGCACGGGTAGCTGCCGTAAGGCTCTGCTTGCGAGAGCACGCGCCCCACGAGCCGCGAGCAAGCGGGTAGCCCGATCAAGCGTGCGATCTGTCCGTAGCTAGCGACCCTGCCCGCGGGGATCTCCTCCACAAGGGTAAAATTTCATAGATCAAATTTTGTGTCAAAACCATGGCGTAATTATACTTTTTCGCATTTAAATTTAGACCTAAATGTAGCCGCTTTGCAGCGCCAAATTCGATATAATTTCTAAAATTTAGCGCTTTAAAAGGAGCGAGCTGTGGACGAGAAATTTCAATCAGACACGAAAGAGCTGGACGAGAAATTTGCCGCTATCCCTGAAAATTTAAAGAAGCGATACGATAGACATAGATTTATCAGACGCGTGATTATGGCGTATTGGTCATCAGCGTTTGCTACTTTTTATTTTTTAATGATATTGGGAATATATTTAGAGTCATTTTTTACAAATATCGGTATAAAATTATCATCTGAAATTTTTATATATATTCGTGATGTCGCGATAATAGTTTTGCCTATATGTGCGACGATCTGTTTTTTAAGATACACTAAGACTAAGCGATACAGCAACCTTTTTATCAAAGATCAAGGGGATAATTTGTTGGTTTTTACGATCGAAAATTTTGCCAGCATAGTTTTGATTTTATATCCGATTCTGCTTATTTTGGGGTCATTTTTCGTCGAAGATAATGACGGAGGATATGGTATTTATGCATTTTTATACGGCCTCTTAGTGGCTCCAATCTGCTTGTTAATCTTTGCGATATGCTATTTTTTCAATAAAAGCTCATATACACCCGCGTCCGGGGCTTCAGATCTACGCAGGGAGCCCGATCTGGCGACTCAAAGCGCAAAATCCGCAGAGGAAAGACTAACCGAACTAAACGACCTGGACGCAAAATTTAAAAATTTACCGCGTAATCTAAAAAATCGCTACGACACACATAGGCTTATCAGACGCTCTAGCGTGACGTTTGTGGGCTTTACGGTTTTAGTTTCGTGGTTTGCAAGCTTTGTAAATAACGTTCTGGGCGGGCTTCTTTCTCTTGCTGCGGTGTTGGTTTTACCATATATTTTTACGCGAATTTATCTAAAAAGCTATCCGACGAAAAAATATAGCAAACTTTTTATAAAAAATCAGTGCTTTTCTCTGGCGGTTTTTATAATCGAAAATTTAGCCAGCGTGGCTTTGATCCTCTATCCGCTTGCGCTCATAATAGCGGCGCTGATCGCTAAAAATAATGAGAGGATAATAGGTCTGTTTTTGAGCGGTTCAAATGTATTATCGCTTTGTTTTCTCGTTTTTGTAGCGTGCTATCTGTTTAATCGAAGCACTTATATTCCGAAGGACGAAGCGTAAATCTCGCTAAATTTAACCTCGTGTCGGTGCCCTGAATTTCATTAAATTTAGCCGCGCTTTTAAATTTTACGACGCGGCGCCTCGCCTAATTTCAAAATTTAGTAGTTTTAAAATTTTACCTTGCCGAGGCCTTCGGGCGAGCGAAATTTAAACCGAATATTCAGCCCCTCTTTATATGTAAAGGAATATAATTTCAAAACAGATATCAACTTTGATTTAAAGGAGAAAAGATGCAAAATCAAAGACGAAACCTGCTAAAAGTAGCCGCTTTGGCGGCGGGCGCTGCGATGCTCGGTACGAGCGAACTGGTTGCGAGCGAAAAGGCGTTTAAGCTCTCCAAGCGCGATCATAGCAAGCAAAGAGCGCTGCTGCTCTCAAGCTCGGGCTACAAAGACACGAAGTATCTATCGCACGCGGTGTCGTGGATCGGTAAATTTGCGCAGGAGAACAACCTCGCGGGCAAAAAGATCGTTTTTATCCCTTACGCGAGCCTTCGCAGGAGCTACGACGAATATGAAAAGCGCGTCAAAGAGGCGCTTGCGAGCTTAAGCTTGAATATCGTCGGTGTTCATCACGCTAAAAATGCCGCGAAGGAAGTCGCGAGCGCGGATTGCATATTCGTAGGCGGCGGCAACACCTTCAAGCTCGTGCACGATATGTATGAAAACGAGCTCATCGCCCTGATTAGCAAAATGGTCGAGGACGGCACGCCGTATATCGGCTGGAGCGCGGGCTCGAACGTCGCGGGCGCTACGATGATGACGACGAACGATATGCCGATCATCGAGCCCGAGTCGTTTAATACCTTCAACATCTTCCCGCACCAGATCAATCCGCACTTCATCTCGGGCAAGCCTGCGGGGCACAACGGCGAGAGTAGAGAGGAGAGGCTGGAGGAATTTTTGATCGCTAATCAAAAATCGACGGTTTATGCGATGCCGGAGGGTACGGCGTTTTGGCTTGAGGGCGAGAAGGCGACCGTGCTAGGGCCTGCTGCGGTGCTAAAGATGAATTATAAACAAAAGGTTAAGTTGATCGAGCCGGGCAGCTCGTTTAAGTATTGATCGCACCCGCTTAAATTTAACCAATAGGTGCGTCAGGCGGCACCGCTCGGCCAAATGCGCAAATCGGTTAAATTTTTAATTGCGGCGCTCGGCTAAATTCGGGCGCCGCTTTTTAAATTTATGCGATAAAGCGCGCTTTGCTTATGCGGACACGCGATCAAAAGATAAGCATCGATTTAAAGCGGCGCACGATCGCCGAAGCCATAAAAAGTAAAATTTAAAACGCAGATAAAATGCCCCGCGTCCACCTTCTTATGCCGCTCGGCGATTTTATTCCGTATATCGCGGACATCCTTGCCGGCTGCGGCGGGACGGTATATTTGCAAAAAAGCGGCGGCGCTTATAGTGCCGTAAAAATCGATGTGGGCGGCCGCCGAAACTTAAGCGATCGGGAGCAAAGTTTTAAATTTTTTATTTCGCTAGAATCGCCGCAAGAGCCCGAACTGCCTGCAAAGGTATTTTACGACGATATGTATCGAAGCATCATCGAAGGCACGGGAGGACGAGAAACGCAAGAAGCTATAGAGATGATCGCGCTGCGACTCGTCGCAAAAAATCCGGGCGCGGCTATTCGGAAAATTTTCTCCGGAAATAAACTCAAAAACGACGAAGAGATCGGTCGCGGGCTTAGCTGCGGCGCTTCTTTTTACAAAGATTATTTTTACGCGAAGCGCTGCATGGACGGTAAAATTTTGAAATTTGATCTGAACAACGACAAACTGCCGAATATTACGACGCCGTAAACGGGCGGCATCGCCGATTTAAAGATCAAAGGACGCCGCGGCGAGCAAACGAGCACTTCCGCCTGTATCGCCGCTCGCTTACGCCGAGCGGCGATGAGCTTGTAGCCGAGATTTTAAAAACCGAAAAATACCAAAAGGCGGTTCGGCGCATAAACGTACCCAGTAGCGCCGATACGTAAGGTTTAAATTTAAGATAAGGGAGCGAATTATGCGGGCAGCAAACGGCACGGATTATGCGGAGTTTCAAAACGAAATTTTATCTTTTTACCGCGAACATGGGCGGGCGCTGCCGTGGCGACAAACGAGCGATCCGTATGCGATCCTCGTATCGGAGTTTATGCTGCAGCAGACCCAGACGCAGCGAGTGATCCCCAAATATGCGCGCTGGCTGGAGGAATTCCCCACCGTGTGCGCGCTCGCCGACGCGCCTTTTACACAGGTGCTGCGGTACTGGGTGGGTCTGGGCTACAACCGCCGCGCGCGCTATTTGCACGAGTGCGCCAAAAAGATCGTGCGCGAATTTGACGGCGCCGTGCCCTCTAATCCTGCCGCACTGCGGACGCTTCCTGGTATCGGAGCTTACACCGCCGCAGCCGTAGCCGCGTTTGCCTACGATAAGCCCACGATTTTTATCGAGACGAATATCCGCGCCGTTTTCATCCACTTCTTTTTCTCGTACCGCGAGGAAGTGAACGATAAAGAAATCGCGCCGCTCGTGCGCGCGAGCCTTTATGAGGAGGATCCGCGAACGTGGTATTATGCGCTGATGGACTACGGCGCGGCGCTCAAAAAGCGGCGGGACAATCCGAACAGGCAAAGCAAACACTACGTCAAGCAGTCTCAATTTAAAGGATCTCTGCGTCAGGCGCGAGGAGCGATCATCCGTGCGCTTATCGCGCAGTCGTCGCAAACGCACGACGAGCTCGCCGTAAATTCTTGTGCGGATACGGCCGCGCAAACGGCGCTTTTTAATCGGGCGCTTGAGGCTTTACTGCGCGAAGGCTTCGTAGCAAAATTTGAGCACCTTTATACTTTAGCCCCCAATTTTAAGGACGACGCCCCAAGCGCGAAATAACTAATCACTTACCGTATGTTGCCGATCATTGCCGAATACGGCGAAGCGGTTATATTCGGCAAAAGAAGCGACGACGCTTTTATGCCGCAAAATCGATGCGGGCAACCGCAGAAATTTAATCTAGAAAAACGGAAGAAATTTACAATTTTTTATCTTGTCCGAATCGCCGTAAAAGTGCGGATCGCTCGCGTGGAGATTTTACGACAAGGCGCCGCATCAAAACACCATCAAGAACGCCGAGGATGAGAGGGCAGAAAACCGCGCTGCGGTAATGTCGGCAGTCGATGCGCGAGGCGGCTAAATTTAGTAGCCGAATTTAAGCGGATTTGAGCTTTTGCTTTTCGCGTGCATTAAAATTTGAAAGCTTGATTTAACCCTTGGGATAGTAAAATTTCGCAACGACTTTTATTTGGAGAAAAATGCCATATTAAATACGAAATTCCGCGCGAGCGATGAAATTCTCCGTTTCAAACGCTTTGGGCGCAAAGGAATAAATAAATGAACTTATCAAGTAGAATAAAAGCGCTAAAGACGCGGCTTAAACTGCAAAAGCCGGAAATTATAACAAATCCTGTACAAAAGGATGAGCTTGTCGAGCAAGATCTGTGCAGTAAAGATCTGTGCGATTTAGACCATAGCACAATCAAACTCTTATCGGGAGATTTGCAGGTTTTCAATGATTATACTTTTAGGTATTATATCCTGGATTTTATTGATTTTTACGAGCGCTTCGGCGATGAAGCGATTATAGAAGATATGTTTATTCAAGCATTTGCACCGCCTATGCGGCGGGCAAGAGCGAAACAATTTAGCAGAGATGAGGTAAAAATAATCATAGATTTTTTGCAAAAAAATTATGAAAATATTACAAGAATTACGCATTCCAAGAAATATAAAAAGTTAAAACCCTATGAGCAAGAAGAAATTTATATACCATTCAAACATTTTGAAAAAGAGATAAAAAATGCGATAAATTTTTGGACAAAAACATTATAGTAGCACCTTTAGAAGAAGGTATTAGAAATACTAGAAAAATTATTAAACGTAGGAGGAAACAATGAATAATCTAAAGCTTATACAAAACTGGTATGCTTCCAAATGCGACGGGGAATGGGAGCATCAATACGGCCTTACGCTGGAAACGGTCGATAACCCGGGCTGGTGGATCGAAATCGATGGCGAGAACGGGAAAAAGCCGATAAAAATAAATGTCGATAGAGATGACGAGGATTGGTTTTTCGTCAATGCCACGGAAAACAAACTCAAAGGAAGTTGTGGAGCCGAGAATTTAGAGGAGTTATTGGAATACGTGGTAAAATGGCTAACGGATTAAAATTTAGCGAAAGCATTATGAAAGAGCTATATAAAATTTATCTGAAAGATAGTAAAAAGAGCTTCGTAGCCACTGGAAATACTACTCATTACGACGGCAATAAAATTTTACCACAGCCGTTTGCTTTAAGCATCGTTCAATACGATGGCGACAGCGGATTTTATCTATTTTGTCTCGACAAATCGGGGAAAGAGCAAACCGATACCTATCATGAAAGTATAGAGGATGCGTTTAAGCAGGCCGAATTTGAATTCGGCGTAAAGAAAAAGGATTGGATAAAGCTTTAGATTATGTAAATAAAATATCGCCAACCGATTAAATTTAAAAAGGAGCATTATGAAATTTAAAATTTTCAAGCCAAAGCTTTATGAAAAGTATAAGGATATGGTTATAGAGGTGTGAGGGTGAATACAACATTGATGGCTAAAATAGATATTTTATCAAATTTGATAAATTTTGCTAACGATATGCTTAATGAAAATATGCCCCCGACAACAAGCTACAGCCTAATGAGGCGCTATTCAAACAATGACAACTATCTCAAAAAAGCCATAGGAATAAAAAATGAGCACTAGGATAGGTTTAATACTTTTGGGCACATTTTTTGTATTTGAAAGCATTCTTGGCTGCTTTAGCGGAAAGATGTATTTTAAATACGGGGGCTGGAGCGCAGTTGAGCCGGTCTACATTATCAAGATTTTTATCATCGGCGTATTGTTTGTTTCTGCAGGAATTTTCATAAACAAAAAAATAGGTAGAGTGATTAATGCCTTGATAGGTTTAAGTCTTTTAATAATATCTATAGAAATTTTTACAACGCAAGATCCCGCAGGAATACAAAGTAAAATCGGATATCCTTTTCTTATCTCTGGATTTTTGGTTTTACTTATTAGTATCTCGTTTTTTTACCTCGCCCTCCATCCTGAAAAGAACATAAAAAGATACCCAGAGTATATGTGGTGTAAGGACTGCTTTAAATTTTATATGTACGAGGACGTCAAAGATACGGATCAAATTTGCTCATACTGCGGCAAAAAGCTTACGGAGTATAATGACGGCGACTATTGGCGAAGAAACGCTCCTCATCAAGGTGTTAAAACTCCGAAGATCAAAAAGCGTAAATTTAAAAAGCGATGAAATTTTGATTTGTTATAGAGGAATATATAAAAATGCTAAATAGAATTTTTGCATTAATCGGATTTTTTGCTTTTTTCACATGGGGACTGGCGGCCGCTCTATCGGGAAAAGTCGATATAAAACCCGGCTTTATGGCACCAGTAAAGCTTGATAGCGCATATCTGCGTACCATCATAGGAATTTTATGCTTTGCGGCGTGCGTTTTCTTTTTATATCTTGCTTTTCGCTCCGAAAAAAGCATAAAATATTATCCTAAATTTATGCGCTGCAAAGAGTGTCTTAAATTTTATAATTTCTCGGACGTTAAAGATGGGGGCGTTTGCCCTAAGTGCGGAGGCGAACTGCAAAATTATGCCGAGATAGAAAAATCGGATCAAATAGAAAAGAATAAAAAGCTTGAGAAATATTATAAATTTGAAGAGGAGTGGCTAAAGAAGGTACAAAATCGGTGCGATGAGGAATAAAATTTTAAAAGATGAGGTGCCGCCTTAAGGTATAAATTAAAATTTAGATATATCCGCACGGAAATATCATAAGGCGTTATAAATAGAATTCCGATAAAGGAGCGAAAATAAGATGAGAATTTTGACATTAGTATTAGTCATAATTTGGATGGCAATATTTAGCGGCTGCATGAATCCGATACCTAATAAGTTTTTAACAAGCAATAATTATGGATTTGTTAGTCAGTGTGCAGGCATTTTTGACTTCGGAGCGGATTATGAAATCGATGATAGCAAAATTTATGCCTTTAAAAAAAACGTGCACCGTACAATTTATATTAAAACAGAGCAAAATTTTATACCTACGCAGATAAACGCAGGGTTGGCGGGACTTGTTCCTATCGAAAGTTGTGGCGATAAGTGGTGTAAAATTTACTATCCTTGCGGTCAAAAAGAGTATTTTGTAAAGAAAGACGATATAGTAAAAAGATATTAATTTTATACTTGAAAGGAGAGCTGTGAAGTATTTCGCACCTTTTATATTGTTATTATTCTTTTGCGGATGTGAGCCGTATTTTATGAAATATGCCGCCAAATGCGCCGGCGCCGATGATAAATCCGCTCAAAAGAATATGTATTGGTTTAAGGATAGGCATAAATATAGTTATTTTTATGAGGGAGAATATAGAACCTATGCATCCAAAAATGAAAATGATGTCTTGGCAAGACCCGATTATCCTATATTTGTAATAAGCCACTGCGATGATAAGTGGTGCGAGGTCGTTGAAAAGTGCAGCGATATAAAAGTATTTGTAAAAAAGAGCGATATAATACCATACAAAAGATAGGCGCCGCCTTAAGGTATAAATTTCAATACGCGCAGAGTATCTTAAGCGCGTATAGCGTAAATTTAAAGCAGCTTGAGAAAGCAAATAAAACAAGAAGGATTCAAAAATGAAAAGCGTAAAAGGTATTTTCCGTTATCTTTTTCCGGTAAGAGATGGACGAGAACTGTATTGGATTAAAATTCCAAAAGGGCAAAGCGGTCGTTTTGGAAAAGAATTTATATTCGAGCCCGAATCGATTGCGAAATCGGACGCGCAAAAACTCGGTATAAAAATAGATCCAAAGCTTTTAAGTGATAAGCGAATTAAATTTCATATACGCGATATGTATTATAAGACATATTATGATATAACATCTTTCGGTATCGATGAGAGCTACGCCGATTCGCGGCAAATAGATCTTGATTTGGAAGACATAAAACAAATTGTAAAATCGGATGCAGACGATCCTTATTATGTATATGGCTATAGCTTAAACATAGAGCAGATGAGATCTTTTGGATGCCTTGATATGGTTAAGCCCGGTTTTTCATACTTCTTTGGTTCCTCTGCCGGCCATGAAAGAATAATCAAAGCTCCAAATAGCGGCGATAAAAATATAAAAGGCTGCTATATAAATGTCTTTGATAGCGATACGGAAGCCTTTTACGTGGCGCTATTGGACGTTAAGCTGCCTTTTAGCGAAGTTGCAAAAATAGTCGCTCCGCTGAGCGTAGAGGCAAATATCCATTATTCTTATAGCCTCTCCGAAGAGCAGATTATAAAATTGGGATTTCCTGAAATTTTAAAAGAAAATGGCGGCAAAATCGACGCTCAAATATCGGTAGAGATAGTATAATCTCATAATTTAAAATTTAGCCGTTAAATGGATTAAGTAATGCAGCCCAAAATTAGAAATTTATGCGTATCACTGGAAAATAAAATTTTAAATTGACGTGCGTTTAAATTTTAAAATTTAAGCGCCCTTTTTGTTATAATTTCATCAAATTTAAAAGGAGAGACGATGGCTTTGTTAAATCTTTTCAAAAAAGGTGGCAAAAATAGCGCAAACGCCGCAAAGATCGGCAAGACCGCGCAGGAGCGCAAGGATATAAGCATCGAAATTTTAAAATCGCAGGGCGTGCCGTACATTGACCATCTGCCGCTGCGATACGAGACGGACGAGATCACTCCGCGCGAAAAAGACGAGGTCATCGCTCGCGCGATCTGTTCTTACGCGACGATAATGTGCGCCTGCTCGATCAGAGACGAGGGCAAGCTCGCAGACGAGGATAAGCAGGGCGTGCAGGGCTTTCTAGATAACCGCTACGGCTGCATAGACAAGCTCACGCGCATGGAGCGCCGCGTCGTGCAGGGCGAGGCGAGCCGCGACGAGGCCGTGAATATGGGCTGGAAATACGAGTCGCTGTGGTCGCTGATGTAGGCGATGGGGCTCGTGGAGGAGCTTAGCTTTCCAAAGGGTATCTGCGACTGCGGATTTGTGATGGATACCTTTAGCGGCGGCGATTTTTCTGCGCGCGTGAAGCTGCGGGGCACGGATGAAATTTTGCAGGCGCTCGATCTTATCTACCGCTACCACTGGGCGTGCGTCAATGCCCGCGTGCACGGCTCAGACTGCGCGGGGCTCGACGAAGAGGTCGTGATGGAGAGGCGCGGCGGGCTAGAATGGCTGTGCTGCAAGGGGGACGAAAACGATAATCTGACGGATGAATATAATGCGTGGGATTATCCGGACTTGAATACTTAGCGCTTGTCTTTTTCTGCTTATACTTCGTTGAAATTTAATTTTCAGGCTCGGCAGGCTATCTGCCTGGCCTACACCTAAAAATCAAATTTCGCCTCGTTTAAGCGAAAAATACTTCGCCTTAATTCCCGCGTTTTTTCTCTTTGCTATACGTCGTTGCGTCTAAAATTTGCTCGATTACATATTTACATACACGCTCCGCCCGCAAATTTTATCCGCGCCTTGTTTAGCTTTGCGGCACCGCCGCTTACACTCCTTCTTTGTACTCAAATTTAGAAACTATTTTTGCATCGTCGTACCCACAACTGCAAGCATAAGATCGGAATTTAAAACCCGATCGCGCGCTGTTTTTTCTAAATCCAAAATATGTGCCGACGGATCGAAAGGCATACCGAATGTGAGAATTTATGAATCAATTGGAGATTAAAATTTTAAAATTTTTCTTGCAAACTGCGCAAAGAGGATCACAAACGCAGATCCGCTGAAATTTCAGACGCGACCTGCCAAATTTCAGGGCGCCGCGGAATTTTAAAATTTAAAGTTGCGGGCGAGCAAGGCGCCTGTCCGCGTATTTTAAGCCCGCTAAATTTAAGCGGGCAACGTCTGCGCCGCAGACCTAGAAATTGCATCAGCCCTGCGTCGCAGCGCTTCCGCTCGCAAACGCCGCCGCATTGAGCGCCGCGTCGTAATCGGGCTCATCTACGATGTCGTCCGTGATCTGCTTGTAAGCGATCTTACCTGCGGTATCCACGACGAAAACCGCGCGGCACGTTAGCCCCGCAAGCGCGCCGTCCGCGATCAGCACGCCGTATGCGCGCGCAAACTCCTTATCGCGAAAGTCGCTTAGGGCGCGTAAATTTTTGATCCCCTCGGTCGAGCAAAATCTGCCCGCGGCAAACGGCAGATCCATCGAGATCACGAAAACCTCGGTATTTTTTATGCTCGCGGCGCGCTCGTTAAATTTGCGCGTCTCGGTCGCGCACACGTCCGTATCCAGGGACGGCACGGCGATGATGACCTGCGCCTTGCCCGTGCCGCCGCCGACTTTGACCTCGCTAAGATCGGCTGCGACCAGGCTGAGCTCGGGCGCCTTATCTCCCAGCTTAAGCTCGCTGCCCAAAAGATCGACGCTTACGCCTTGTAATTTGGTTTGTTGCATGATTTTCCTTTGTTTTAAAATATCTGAAACGGGCGCATTATAACCCGCGAAAGCAAACGCCTGCTAAATCCGAAAACAGGCGGGCTAGAGCGCCGCCAGCTCGGCCGATATGATCGGCGCGTAGATCGCTCTGCGAAGATGAAATTTTATGGCGCGAAGCGGCGGCGCAATTAAAGCGCCTTCCCGAGAATACCACGACTCGCATAAGCACTGATGATCGCGACCTGGTATAGGTCTATGATAGTGCGCTCCGCCTTGAGGCTGCGCCGAAAGTAAAATTTTATCCTACTTGCGATCCAGCTTACGGCGATTTTGTCCGTGAATGAAAATCAAAGCGCGATAGCGCCGCACGCGCTTTATCTGTGAATGAATATATCTCTAGTAAAACGATGGGCGCGGCATCATGAGCGCGTTTTAAGTTATGCTTTAAATTTTTAAATTTAATTGAAATTTTTTGATCTAAATTTGCAATCTACAGAAATCAAAATTTATGGGTTGAAATTTTATTTGAAGCTAGAGCGTGAGTTAAAATTTCGGCTCGTAAAGCAGGTTAAATTTAAGCGCCGTCTTAAAATTTAAAGAAGCGCCGGGGTTGGCGATAAAGCTATCGCCGCACCCTAGCGCCCGTTAAGCCTAGCCGTTGCGCTTTTTGATGATCTCTTCGCCGACGTTTTTAGGAACCTCGTCGTAGTGATCAAATTCCATCGAATAGGTCGCGCGACCCTGCGTCTGAGAGCGCAGATCGGTCGAGTAACCGAACATCTCCGAAAGCGGGCAAAACGCGTCGATGATCTTGTTTCCGCCGCGCTCGCTCATATTATTAACCTGTCCGCGGCGCTTGTTTAGATCGCCGATGACGTCGCCCATATACTCCTCAGGGGTTTCTACCTCGACCTTCATCATAGGCTCTAAGATTACGGCGCCCGCTTTTCTAGCGCCCTCTTTGAAGCCCATAGAAGCGGCGAGTTTGAATGCCATTTCGGAGCTATCGACTTCGTGGTAGCTTCCGTCATAGACAGTTACGCGCACGTCCTCGACCGGATAGCCCGCCAAAACGCCGTTTTGCATCGCCTCTTGGCAGCCCTTATCGACTGCAGGGATGTATTCTTTCGGAATCGCGCCGCCTTTAATATCGTTTACGAACTCATATCCGGCGCCAGGCTCCAAAGGCTCTAGGCGCAAAAATACGTGACCGTATTGACCGCGACCGCCCGATTGTTTGGCGTATTTGTACTCTTGCTCGACTTTTTTGCGGATAGTCTCGCGATATGCGACCTGCGGCTGTCCGACCTCGGCCTCAACCTTAAATTCTCTAAGCATTCTATCTACAATAATCTCAAGGTGTAGCTCGCCCATTCCCGAAATGATAGTTTGTCCGCTCTCTTCGTCGGTCGTAACCCTAAAGCTCGGATCTTCTTGCGCCAATTTTTGAAGCGCGATACCCATTTTTTCTTGATCGGCTTTGGTTTTAGGCTCTACCGCTACGCTAATAACCGGATCAGGAAATTCCATACGCTCTAAAATTACTTTATCTTTTTCGCTAGCTAACGTATCGCCGGTAAGAGTGTCTTTAAGACCCACGACAGCACCGATCTCGCCCGCATAAAGCTCCTTGATCTCTTCGCGTTTATTTGAGTGCATCCTTAGCAAGCGTCCGATGCGCTCTTTTTTGCCTTTGCCAGTATTTACGACGTAGCTGCCACTTTCCAAAACACCGCGATAAACGCGTACAAAGGTAAGCTGACCTACAAAAGGATCGGTCATAATCTTAAATCCAAGGCCCGCGAACTCGCCCTCGTCGGTAGAGCTTACGTGAACCTCGCTGCCATCCTCATACTGACCCTTAATCGCAGGCACTTCATCAGGCGCAGGTAGATAATCTACGACCGCATCTAGCAAAGGCTGCACGCCCTTGTTTTTAAATGCGGTGCCGCATAGCATAGGAAAAAAACTTAGGCTTAAGCAGCCTTTCTTGATGCCCTTTTTAATCTCTTCTACGCTTAGCTCTTCGCCGTTAAAATACTTCTCCATCAAAGCTTCATCAGTCTCTGCTACCGCCTCAATCATCTTGTCGCGATATTCCTGTGCTTTTTCTCGTAATTCAGCAGGAATTTCAACGATCTCGGGAGCAGAAGGACCCTTGCTATCATCCCAAACGAGCGCTTTCATAGTGACTAAATCGATAACGCCTTTAAAATCGTCCTCAGCGCCGATCGGAATTTGAATAGGAACTGGATGAGCCTTGAGCCTATCTTTTACCTGCTGTTCGACATTATAAAAATTTGCGCCTACACGGTCCATCTTATTTACGAAAATGATGCGCGGAACGTGATATTTATTCGCTTGACGCCAAACGGTCTCGCTTTGAGGCTGAACGCCGCCTACAGAGCAAAATACTGCTACTGCGCCATCTAAAACGCGCATCGAGCGCTCCACTTCGATAGTAAAGTCAACGTGACCCGGGGTGTCGATCAAATTTATCTGATGATTATTCCAAAAGCAGGTAGTTGCCGCAGACGTGATCGTGATGCCGCGCTCGCGCTCCTGCTCCATCCAGTCCATAGTAGCGGCGCCCTCGTGAACCTCGCCAATCTTATGGCTCATACCGGTAAAAAATAGAATTCTTTCGCTTGTAGTGGTCTTTCCGGCGTCGATGTGAGCGGCAATTCCTATATTTCTAACCATATGTAAAGGGGTTTTTCTTGCCATGACGCCCTCCTACCAACGATAATGCGCGAAAGCTTTGTTGGCTTCTGCCATCTTGTAGGTGTCTTCTTTCTTTTTAAATGAAGAGCCTTTAGAATTTGCGGCGTCCATAAGCTCGTAAGCCAGGCGCTCTATCATTGTGCGCTCGCTTCTTTTTCTCGCAAAAGAGATGATCCAGCGAATAGCCAAAGCCTGCTGGCGAGCCGGCCTGACCTCGATCGGAACCTGGTAAGTAGCGCCGCCTACACGACGAGATTTTACCTCCATCAAAGGCTTAACGTTATCGATGGCATCGTTAAAAATTTCGATGCCTTTCTTCTCACCGCCTTTATTGTCGATGAAATTTAAGGCGCCGTACATGATCTCGGTAGCGACGCTCTTTTTGCCGTCGAACATAAGCGAATTAATAAATTTTGTGATTACCTTGCTGTCATAAATCGGATCAGGCATAACTTCCCTAACGGGAGCTTTTCTTCTTCTCATTTTATTCCTTCAAATTTTAAAATTTTACTCAAACTCGGCAAAATCTAGTGCCGGTCTGTTTAGGCTAAACTATTTTTTAGGTCGTTTAGCACCGTATTTTGATCTTGCAACGGTTCGTTTAGCAACGCCTGCAGTATCGAGCGCACCGCGGACGATGTGATATTTAACGCCCGGTAGGTCCTTTACGCGACCGCCGCGAACTAGCACGATGGAGTGCTCTTGTAGATTGTGACCTTCACCGCCGATATAGCTGATGACTTCAAATCCGCTAGTAAGCCTTACTTTGGCAACTTTACGAAGCGCTGAGTTTGGCTTTTTAGGGGTCGTAGTATAGACCTTAGTACAAACTCCTCTTCGTTGAGGGCAATTCTTTAGCGCCGGAGACTTCGATTTCTCGGTAAGCTTCTTGCGCTCTTTTCTGACCAATTGATTTATGGTTGGCACATCTTTCCTTTCACAAAAATTTATTCAAAAAGACTTGGATTATACTTTGTTTAAACTTACAGAAACGTAAATTTAACTAAATTTTAATCTCTAATCAGTACAAACTCTCCGCCGCCGCAGATTACTAGGCAGATCGCGGCAGAGAGATACAGATATACGATTTCCAGCTCAAATCCGCCCACGCCGGTAAGCGCACCCAACGGAGTGTGCAGGACATAAATTATCATGAGCACGTTTGCGATCACAAGCAGAGCGCCTATGCGGCAAAATACGCCTATGATTATCATCGCTGGCGCCAGCACCTCGCCTACGTATGCACCGTAAGCCACTAAATCCGGAATTCCTCTGGCTACCAGCATCGATTTTACGCCGTCTATGCCGTGAGTAAGTTTAAAAATTCCATGCATTAAAAGACAAACTCCAAGCCCCAACCTGACAAACAACAGACCGAAATTTATGTTGATCATATTCATGTCTCATCCTTTAAATTTAGGTAAATTTAGGGCTTTTTGCCCTAAATTATTTTTTAAGTTTAACTTCCTTGTCTTTATACAAACCGGTTCCGACCGGAATTATGCGACCTAGGATGACGTTTTCTTTTAAGTCCTCCAATCGGTCAAATTTACCCGCGATGCTAGCCTCGGTTAGAACCTTCGTAGTCTCTTGGAAGGACGCTGCCGAAATGACGCTATCGCTTCCGACGGCCGCACGAGTTACGCCCAGTAGCACGGACTCTGCAATCGCAGGCTCGCCACCAATTTTCATAATGCGCTCGTTTTCTTCTCTAAATCTGCGGCGGCTAATCAGATCGCCGACGATTAGCTGAGTATCGCCGCTATCGACGATTCGAACCTGGCGGAGCATCTGAGATACGATGATCTCGATATGCTTATCGCTGATAACGACGCCTTGAGAGCGATAAACCTGTTGAATTTCGCTTATCAGATAATAATGCAGCGCCTTTTCGCCTAAAATTCTAAGCACGTCGTGCGAGCTGATAACTCCATCGGTAAGTTTCTCGCCTGCGTGGACGAACTCGCCGTTTCGCACTTGGATCTGGCGGCTCTTATCGATTAGATACTCGGCGCTCGTTCCGTCCTCGCCCTCGATTATAATACGCTCTTTCGCGCGCAAAGCCTTATCGAAGCGGACGGTTCCGTCGATGTCTGCGATGATCGCGGTATTTTTTGGACGGCGCGCCTCAAATAGCTCCGATACGCGCGGCAAACCGCCAGTGATATCTTTTGATTTTGCAGCAGCCTTTGGCGTCCTAGCCAAAATATCTGCAATCGCTACCTGATCGCCTTTATTCGTAAAAATCGCGGTCTTCGGCCCTAGATTATATTTGATAGGCTCGCCCTTGCTAGGAGTTACGATAATGGCCGGTTTAACGCCTTGAGGCAGATACTCGTTGATGACCAAGCGGCTCTGGCCGGTAGTCTCGTCATATTGCTCCGTAGCGGTGTATCCCGGCTCGATATCCTCGAAGCTGATCTTACCCTCGCATTCTGCTGCTACCGGGATAGAATACGGATCCCACTCCGCAATGATCAAGCGATCGTCTTTTTTAGGCTTGGCGATAAGATCTTCGCTTTTTACGACGCTATTATCATCATAGGTAATGACAGATTCGCGTGGTATATAGTGACGGATCGCCTCTCTGCCGTTTTCATCGGAGATGACTACGTACATACCCTTCTCACTTACGACGTGACCTTTTTTGATATCTCTTAGCCTCTCTAAATAATCACCTTTGAGGATGAAATACTTAAGCGTACCATTTGCTCCCGCTTTGATCTTTTGAGTTACCGGCTCGCCGTCTTTGACGCGAAGTTCGCTTGCAAACGGAATTCGAGTAGGGATATTCCAGTCTTCTTTTATAACCTCTACTAAACTATCATTTTCTCCAACGGTTTCGCCGTCTTTGAATACGATGTAGAATTTTCCCTCAACTTTACCGCTTACGCCCGCAAGCTCGGTAGGTTTGGCTAGATCGTGGCGCCGGATAGTATATCTAAATTCTTCCTTCTTACCCTTTAGCGTTATATTTACGTCGTCGTGAGTTATATCAATACTTACCTTACCGGTAATTGGGGCTTTGATCTTAGGCTCGACCAAAAGCACCGCGGCGTTTCTGCGGTTCATCACGATATTTTTGCCGCCGTTTTCATAGGTCTTGACGTTGTAGTATCTAATGAAACCCTCTTTATCGGCGATTACTTGGCGATCTTGCTGCTCGGTAGATGCGGTACCGCCGGCGTGGAAGGTTCGTAGCGTAAGCTGCGTGCCCGGTTCGCCGATGGATTGCGCCGATATGATACCGACCGCTTCGCCCGGTTTTACCAGCTTGCCCTCTCCCAAATTTACGCCGTAGCACTTCGCGCAAACCCCTTTTTCAGCCTTGCACGTAATAGGTGTACGGATGCTTACGGATTTGATGCCGGCATCGACTACGGTGCGTACCTCATTAACGCCCAGAAGCGTGCCTTCAGTAAATAAAATTTCATTCGATACTGGATCAATCACATCCGAGCTTAGCACCCTACCCATAATCCTATCGGCTAAGCTTTCTATTTGCGTTCCGTTTTCTACGATCTCAGTAACCTCGATACCCTCGTGCGTGCCGCAGTCGTGCATCGTAACTCTGACGTTTTGTGCGACGTCGATCAGCTTTCGCGTCAGATAGCCCGCATTCGCAGTCTTGAGCGCAGTATCGGCAAGACCCTTACGAGCGCCGTGAGTCGAGATGAAGTACTCATTTACATTCAGACCCTCTCTAAAATTTGAAGTGATCGGCGTCTCGATGATCGAGCCGTCCGGCTTACTCATCAGGCCTCTCATACCCGCTAGCTGCTTGATCTGCTCCGCACTACCGCGTGCACCGCTATCGGCCATCATATAAATAGAATTAAAGCCGTCCTTGTCCTTCTCCATCATCTTCATCATCTCATCGGCTAGCTTCTTGCTAGTGCTAGTCCAGATGTCGATCGTTTTATTATAGCGCTCGCCGTCGGTTAGCAAACCCGCGCCGTATTGGTTCTGAACTTCTCTGACCTGCTTTTTAGCCTCTTCGACAAGACCCGCTTTGGACTTCGGCACGATGATGTCCGAAACGGAGATCGAAACGCCCGCTTTAGTAGCGGATTCAAAGCCTAAATTTTTAAGATTATCCAAAAATTCCGCGCTTATCTCAAGGCCGCCGTTTTTATAGACGTAATCGACAAGTTCGGCGATATCCTTTTTCTTCATAATCTTATTCCAAAGATGATCTGGAATAAAGCTAGGCAGGATCGATTTGATGATCAAGCGGCCTGCGGTCGTAAAGATAATGCGGCGATCAATCATCGTTTTGATTTTGGCGTGGATATCTAGGGCGTTTGCCTCTACGGCGAGCATTACCTCATCGACGTTTGCAAAAATTTTATTCGTTCCTTTTGCACCCGGCTTTTCGAGGCTTAGATAATAAATTCCTAAAACCATATCCTGGCTAGGCACCGCGACTGGCTTTCCGCTCGCAGGAAGCAAGATATTCATCGAGCTAAGCATTAAAATTTTACATTCCGCGATCGCCTCTTGGCTAAGCGGCACATGCACAGCCATCTGATCGCCGTCGAAGTCAGCGTTGAACGCGGCGCAGACTAGCGGATGCAGCCTGATCGCCTTACCCTCGACGAGCACTGGATGAAACGCCTGAATAGACATCTTATGAAGCGTCGGCGCGCGGTTTAGCATAACCGGGTGATCTTTAACGACCTCCTCCAAGCACTCCCAAACTTCATTGATCCTATTTTCAATCATCTTTTTAGCCTGCTTGACGGTCGTAGCATAGCCCTTCTCTTGCAAGCGTGCGATTAGATGCGGCTTGAATAGCTCAAGCGCCATAGTTTTAGGCAGACCGCACTGATCCATGCGTAAATTTGGACCTACGACGATGACGGAGCGACCCGAAAAATCCACACGCTTGCCAAGTAAATTTTGTCGGAAGCGACCCTGCTTACCTTTAATGATCTCGCTTAGAGATTTAAGCGGTCGCTTATTGGCGCCCTTTACGGCATTGGCGCGACGTCCATTGTCAAAAAGCGCGTCCACCGCCTCTTGAAGCATTCGTTTTTCATTACGGATGATGATCTCGGGCGCGTCAAGCTCCATCAGCCTTTTGAGCCTAGAATTTCGATTTATGACGCGGCGATACAGATCGTTTACGTCTGAAACTGCGAATTTTCCGCCCTCGAGGCTAACAAGCGGGCGTAGATCGGCAGGCAGTACGGGCAGATTTGTAATCATCATCCACTCGGGCTTATTGCCGGAATTTAAAAAGCTCTCGACGACCTTTAGACGCTTGACGATGGTTTTTTTCTTCGCTTCGGAGTTTGTGTTAGCCATCTCCTCCTTCAAAGAATTTAAAATTTCGACCAAATCAAGCTCGGCTAGCATATCGCGGATCACCTGACCGCCCATTTTGGCGACGAAGCCTGTCTGCGAAAAGCGCTCTTTTAGGCTCTGATACTGCTCCTCATTTAAAACATCGTATTTCTCGACCTTTTTAGAATTTTCGTTGTCGTAAAATGCCTCGCCCGCGCTTTCTACGATGTAAGCCTCATAATAAAGCACGCGCTCAAGATCTTTCATCTTGATATTTAGAAGCGTACCGATGCGGCTAGGCAAGGAATTTACGTACCAAATATGCGCCACCGGCGTTACCAGCTCGATATGCCCCATTCTAGTGCGGCGAACCTTCGAGCTCGTGATCTCGACGCCACATTTTTCGCACTTCCAGCCTTTGTAGCGCATCTTCTTATATTTGCCGCAGATGCACTCATAATCTCTTACTGGACCGAAAATTTTAGCGCAAAATAGACCGTCGCGTTCCGGCTTGAGCGTGCGGTAGTTAATAGTCTCGGGCTTTTTGACCTCGCCGTGGCTCCAAGCCTTGATCTGCTCGGGACTAGCAAGCCTGATTGCAAACGCATCGAAATCGTGGACTCTAGCGTCCTCTTTTATCTCTATTCTTTCTAAATTTGAATTATCGCTCATTTATTCTCTCCATTCTCGTAAATTTCAACGTCTAGAGCAAGCGATTTAAGCTCGTTTGTTAAAACAAAAAATGTCTCAGGAATTCCTGTAGACGGAACGTTTTCGCCTTTTGTCAGCGCCTTATACGCAGCCAAGCGTCCGTCGACGTCGTCGGATTTGATCGTTAGCATCTCGCGAAGCGTGTATGCCGCGCCGTATGCCTCCAGAGCCCAAACTTCCATCTCGCCGAATCTTTGACCGCCGAATAGCGCCTTGCCGCCGACCGGCTGCTGCGTAACTAGGCTGTAAGGACCGGTGCTTCTTGCGTGAACCTTTTCGTCGACTAGGTGGTGCAGCTTGAGATAATACATGCAGCCCACGTTTACGCGCTCTTTGATCTTTTCGCCGGTGCGACCATCGTAAAGCTCGGTCTTGCCGTCCTGATCGATGCCCGCCATTTCAAATAGCTTTTTGAAATCCTCCGGCACGATGCCTTCAAATATCGGAGCGGAAAATCTAACGCCCTTAGCCCAGTCTCTAGCGTATTTTAAAAGATCTTCGTCGCTGATCTTTTCAAGCGTTTTTTTAGCCTGCATTAGTTTGGAAACGCCTGCGATCTCAATCATTTTGGCGCGAAGGGTTTTTATCCATTCGCCCGTTTTCTCTTCTAAAATTTTAGCGATCTGCTCTCCTAAGCGCCAGCCCACAAGACCTAAGTGGCTCTCCATTATCTGACCGATATTCATACGGCTTGGAACGCCGAGAGGATTTAGCACGATATCTACGCGCTGTCCGCTAGGTAGATACGGCATATCGACTTCAGGAACTATGTTTGAGACGATACCCTTGTTTCCGTGGCGACCCGCCATCTTATCGCCCACTTTTAGCTTGCGCTTAGTTGCTATATAGACCTTTACGAGCTTAACGACGCCGCTTGGCAAGATATCGTCTTTTTCTAAAATTTCGATTTTTTCGTCATGCTCCTCTTTGAGCTTGCGCTTCTCGTTTTGGAAGTGGTTTTTTAGCTCTTCGTATTCCTTCTGAACAGCTTTAGAATAAGCCTTGACGAAAGAATTTAACGTAAAGCGGTTAGAGCTTTCAAGCTCCTCTTTTTTAACCTTATCGCCCTTTTTATAATCTTTTTTATTTAGGCTTTGATCGCTTTGTAAAGCGCTTTTAGAAAGTAGCGCCACTACCTTTAGCATCTCTTCGCGATCAAGCATCAAAAGCCTGTCGTGATGCTCCCTTTCGAGCTCGGTTTTTTCATCCTCATAGGCTTTGTTCGTGCGTGGATCCTTCTCGTAGCCCTTTTTGGTAAAAATTTTAACGTCGATTACTACGCCTTCCATTGAAGCGGTAGCGTAGAGAGATTTATTTACCACATGCCCCGCCTTCTCGCCAAAAATTGCGCGCAAAAGCCTCTCCTCTGGGGTCGGCTTAACCTCGCCTTTCGGAGTTACCTTGCCTACTAGGATCATGCCCGGCTTTACGTGAGTACCGATCTTTACGATACCGCTATCATCGAGGTGGGTAAGCTCCTCCTCTTTGATATTAGGGATGTCGCGCGTGATCTCCTCCACGCCGTCTTTAAGCTCTCTAGCCTCGATCTCCTTTTCATAAACATGCACGCTGGTGTATTCGTCGGCGCGGATCATCTTTTCGCTCATGACGACGGCGTCCTCGTAATTATAGCCATGCCACGGCATGAAAGCTATAAGGGCGTTTTTGCCGATCGCAAGCTCGCCGCCGTCCATGCTAGGACCGTCGGCTATGATTTGACCGGCCTTTATCACGTCGCCTTTTCGCACGATAGGGCGCTGTGAAAAGGTAGTGTTTTGGTTGGTGCGTAAATTTTTCTCCATCGAGTAGTGATCGATAAACGGTCCCTTCTCGTCCTCGCCCAAAATAAAGATATTTTTATTATCGACCTTTTCTACGACGCCGTCGCGAATGGCCTTGATCGCTTCCCATGAATCGCGCGCGATAATCGCTTCCATGCCCGTTCCGACGATAGGAGCAGTAGAGTGCAGAAGCGGCACGGCTTGGCGCTGCATGTTCGAGCCCATAAGTGCGCGGTTAGCATCGTCGTGCTCCAAAAACGGAATCAACGACGCCGCTACGCCCGCGACCATACCGGAGCAAAGGTCTATCAGCGAAATATCCTCGCGTTTAGCCATGATATTTTCGCCGTCTTTTCTAACCTCCAAAAGCTCCTCTACGATATTGCCCTCTTCGTCCAATTTAGCGGACGCAGGAGCGATTACGAGCCCTTCTTCCTGCGTAGCGGTAAGATAGACAATCTCGTCGGTTACCTTGCCGTTTACGACTCTTTTATACGGAGCCTCGACGAAGCCCAGATCATTTACCTTCGCATAGGTCGCTAGGGTGTTAATAAGACCGATGTTTTGACCCTCCGGCGTCTCGATAGGGCAAATTCTACCGTAGTGCGTAGGATGGACGTCGCGCACCTCAAAGCCGGCGCGCTCTTTAACTAAACCGCCCTCGCCCAGCGCAGATAGACGGCGCTTATGCGTGACCTCGCTAAGCGGATTGGTCTGATCCATAAACTGGCTTAGCTGACCGCCGGTGAAAAATTCCATAAGCGTAGTGGTGATGATTTTAGGGTTTACGAAATCATACGGCATAAGCTCGTCTAAATTTCCGCTAATGCCGGTAAATTTATCTTTGATCGCCTTTTGAACCTTGATAAATCCAAGGTGCATCTCATTTGCCAAAAGCTCGCCAATCGAGCGAATACGACGATTGCCGAGATTATCGCGATCGTCGATGAAGCCGTCGCCGTTTTTAACTCTAATTAAATATTTCGCCGTCTTGATAATATCCTCGCTGGTTAGTACGGTTACGTACTCCGGCGCTTCGATGCCTAGTTTGTGATTCATTTTCATACGACCTACTTTGGTTAGATCGTAGCGCTCAGGGTTGAAAAACAGATCGTTTACGAAGCTCTTTGCCGCCTCTTTTACCACCGGCTCACCCGGGCGCATAACTTTGTAAATTCTAATCGCAGCTAGATCGTTCTCGTCGTCTATGCCCTCGCTTTGTTGCAAGAGCTTAAGCGCGTCGGCGTCTTGGATGAAGGAATTTATGATTGAAGTATCTACGCCGCTAGCTAGGTCGTTAGCGATCGTAAATTTTTTCTCTGTGTTAGCGATCTTGGCTAGCTTGCCCTCATCTAGCGCAGTTAGCGAATCAAAAAGTACTTCGCCGCTATTTTTATCGACGATGGCATCGGCCAGGTAGCGCTCGGCTAAAATTTCAGCTGGATACTCAATGAGTTTTAGTCCGTCCTCTGCTAACTTCTCCGCTTTTTTGGATGTTAGGCGCTTGCTTGCTTGATGAAGCACTTCGCCCTTTTCGTTTATAATGTCGTAATCGAGCCTGCCCGCGTATTCTTTCGGATCGAAATCGGTTAGGAATTTTCCTTTTTTAATATAGATTGTCTTAATAGGATAAAATAATTTTATGATGTCTTGCTTTTTGTAACCGAGTGCGCGAAATAGGATCGTTATCGGAACCTTGCGCCTTTTATTTATGCGCACGTATAGTACGTCTTTTACGTCGTATTCGAAATACAGCCAGCTGCCGCGATCAGGTATTATTTGAGCGGTGTAGATTAGTTTATTTAAAACGGTTGGACTCTCTTCCTCTTTGAAGATTACGCCCGGGCTTCTGTGCAGCTGATTTACGACGACACGCTCGACGCCGTTAATGATAAATGAAATTCTATCGGTCATTAGAGGAATGTCGCGAATGAATATATCTTGCTCTTTGATCTCTTTTACGCCGATTTTTTTGCCCGTCTTTTCGTCACGCTCATGCACGAGCAAGCGGAGTTTCATCTTTAAATTTACCGAATAAGTAAGCCCTCTTTCCATGCATTCTCTAATCGAATACTTTGGCTTTGAAATTTCGCTGCTTACATACTCGATACTTAGTCTATTCTGTGCGTCGTGGATAGGAAAAATGGCTTTGAAAACCTTCTCTATGCCGCTTTCTCCACCCGAGTTATCAAGATTTAAAAAATGATCAAAACTTTTCTTTTGTAGTTGTAATAAATTCGGAATTTCGATGTCCTTGGGAACCTTTGAAAAATCCACTCTAAGACGATTTCCTGAATATAGGCTGTTTAACATTCCACTACCTCGTAGTTGTATTTTAAAGAAAGAAGTGCCGATACGACGCACCGGCACACATTTGTATACGAAATTTTAAAATTTCGCGATTTATTTGAGTTCGACTTTAGCGCCTGCTTCTTCAAGCTCTTTTTTAGCCTTCTCGGCGTCTTCTTTGTTAAGTCCCTCTTTAAGAACGGACGGAGTAGCCTCGGTAGCGTCTTTGGCTTCTTTTAGACCAAGACCTGTTAGGGCGCGAACGACCTTAATTACGTTGATTTTCTTATCGCCCGCATCAAGCAATACGACGTCGAATTCCGTTTTCTCTTCAGCTGCTGCCGCACCTGCGCCGCCAGCACCTGCGCCGCCAGCTACCATAACCGGAGCCGCGCTTACGCCGAATTTTTCCTCAAATTTTTTAACTAGTTCGCTAAGCTCTAGCACCGAACGATTAGAGATATACTCCAAAACCTCTTCATCTGTTGAAATTGCCATTTTATTCTCCTAAATTTTAATTAAGCGCTAGCTTCTTTTTTCTGCTTAAGCGCATTGAGGCCGATCGTAAAATTTTGAATCGGCGCATTCCATACTTGAAGTAACATCGCGATAAGCTCGTCTCTCGAAGGCATCTTCGAAAGCGCTCTAACCTTATCTATGCCGGCTACTTCCCCATCGATATGAGCGGTCTTAAGCTTAAAAATTTCATTTTTCTCTTCAAATTTAGCCGCTACTTTACATACAGAAAGCTGCTCGCCCCATAAGAAGATATTGGTATCTTTAAAGCTAAGTCCGTTTTTTTCGGCATTTTTTAAAGCGATATTAGCTAGGGTATTTTTGATAACTCGAACTTTTACGCCCGCTTCGCGCGCGCTATTTCTAAGATCTTCAAGCTGCTTAACGCTAAGGCCTTTAAAATCGGAAATTACTATAGCTTCGCTAGCCTTGAAAGCCTCGCCAAGCTCCGCTACTATCTTTGATTTTTCGTCTCTCGTCATTAGGTCTCCTTTCCGATCGGTGATTTCAAGCCAAGCGATCGAAATTTTAAAATTTCGATCAATTAAGTTAAAAACCTTGAGCTATCTCCAATCTAAGATAAAAATTTAAAATTTTATTTTAAATCGATTATTTCTTGATTATCCAGCGTAACTGCAGGGCTCATAGTAAGTGAAAGCGATGCATGAGTTACGTATCTGCCCTTCGCAGTCGCCGGCTTATGCTTATTTATGGTTTTAATAAACGTCGTAAGATTGTCTAAAAGCTGCTCTTTGCTAAAGCTAGCCTTGCCAAGGCCTGCGTGGATATTTCCCTGCTTATCGACGCGGAAGTTTACCTGTCCACCCTTAGCATTTTTAACGGCCTGAGCGACATCCATAGTAACGGTACCGGTTTTAGGGTTCGGCATAACGCCTTTTGGACCAAGAATACGACCTACCTTACCGACTAGTCCCATTAAATTTGGAGTGGCGATAAGAACATCGAAATTTATATTTCCCTTTTGAATCTCTTCGATCAGATCATCGGCACCCACGATATCGGCACCTGCTTCGCTAGCCTCGCTAGCTTTTGCGTCTTTTGCAACCACGGCTACTCGAACGCTCTTGCCAGTACCAGCAGGCAAAACGACCGAGCCGCGCACCATCTGATCAGCATGTCTTGGATCTACGTTTAGTTTAAGAGCGATCTCCACCGTCTCGTCAAATTTAGCAGAAGCTAGAGTTTTTACTGTGCTTACCGCTTCGTCTACACTATAAATTTTATTTACGTCAACTTTTTTTAAAAGTTCGTTGAATCTTTTTGAATTTTTTGGCATATATTTCTCCGCAATTAAAGTGCTACCGCTTTTTTAAACCTTAGCGGTCAAAAGGTTTAGTCAGTGACCGTAATACCCATAGAACGAGCCGAACCCGCTATAATCCTAGCAGCCTGCTCTCTATCTTTGGTATTCAGATCGGCGATCTTTTTCTCGACGATCTCTAAAACTTGAGCCTTAGTTAAGGATGCTACCTTCTTTTTAAGAGGATTGTCCGAACCCTTATCTATCTTCGCCGCTTTTTTGATCAAATCCGTCGCAGGCGGTTGTTTAGTGATGAAAGTAAAGCTTTTATCGGCATAAACCGTGATAATGACCGGAATACTAAAGCCCGCCATATCTTTGGTTCGCTCGTTAAACGCTTTGCAAAATTCCATAATATTAACGCCCTTTTGACCTAGTGCAGGACCTACCGGTGGGCTTGGATTTGCTTTTGCGGCCGCTATTTGCAGCTTGATTTCGCCAACAACTTTCTTAGCCATAAATTTACTCCTTATAAAATTTAAATAATCTTTTCAACTTGCGAATATGAAATTTCAATCGGCGTGCTTCGTCCGAAGATCGAAACATTGAGGCGAAGTTTGCCATGGATCATATCATACTCTTCTACGATGCCGTTGAAATTAGCAAAAGGCCCATCGACGATCCTAACCGTCTCGCCCTCATCAAAATTAATCTTGGGCTTAGGAGCCTCGCGATTATTGATCTTTTCTAGAATTATTTCGATATCTTTTTCCGGTAGCGGAGAGGGCTTTTTAGCCTCGCCGATAAAGCGACTAACCTTAGGTAGCATCTGAATTCTATGCCATAAAGTGGTATCCAAATCTAAATTTGCAAAACAATACCCTGGATATAAGCTACGCTCTTTAATGGTTTGCTTTGTATTTTTGACCTCTATAACATCTTCGGTAGGCACTAGCACTTCGCCGATCTTAGTCTCAAGCGCTTCGTCTTGCTTTAGCGCTTCTATTGCGCGCTTTACCGCCATCTCGCTGCCGGCGTAAGTTTGTATCGCATACCATTTATTTGCCATATTGCGATCCTTACTTAAGCAGTTATCAAAGCGGACATAATAAGATCCACTAGCGCTAAGAACAGTGCGATAACTACGACTACGACTACTACAGAGATATATGCTGTTTTAGTCTGATCTTTAGTCGGGAAAATTACCTTATCTAACTCTATCTTTGCTTGTTTATAATACTCTTTTACTTTTTCCATACCCAATCCTCGTGGCAGGGCAAGAGGGATTCGAACCCCCAACCATCGGATTTGGAATCCGGCGCTCTACCGTTGGAGCTATTGCCCTATAACAATTAGCCTTTTAACTTGACTTCTTTATGAAGCGTGTGCTTTTTTAATCTAGGGCAATATTTTTTAAGTTCTAGTTTTTCGGTCGTAGTTTTGCTATTTTTATAAGTAGTATAGTTAATATCGCCACTTTCGGAGCATTTTAATCCGACCTTTACTCTACTTGAATTCTTTGCCATTTGGTTTCCTTGAATAAAAAAGCAAGCGGAATTTTAAAATTCCGCTTGCAAAAAATTAAGCGATGATTTTCGAAACGACGCCTGAACCTACGGTATGACCGCCTTCGCGAATCGCGAAGCGAGTACCTTGCTCAAGAGCAATCGGGGCGATTAGCTCAACGGTAATCTTAACATTATCGCCAGGCATTACCATCTCGGTTCCCTCAGGAAGAGTAATCGAACCGGTAACATCTGTAGTACGAACGTAAAACTGCGGTCTATAATTATTAAAGAATGGAGTATGGCGTCCGCCCTCTTCTTTAGTTAGGATATAAACCTCGCCCTCAAATTTAGTATGAGGAGTGATCGATTTTGGTTTGCATAAAACCATACCGCGCTCTACTTCCTCTTTCTTAGTACCGCGTAATAAAACACCTACGTTATCGCCAGCTTCACCTTGATCCATCTCTTTTCTAAACATCTCAACGCCAGTGACGGTAGTAGTCTGAGTAGGTTTAATACCTACGATCTCGATAGTATCGCCAACTTTAACGATACCTTTTTCGATTCTACCGGTTACAACGGTACCGCGACCGGAAATCGAGAAAATATCTTCGATCGGAAGAAGGAAATCTTTATCAGTATCGCGAACAGGAGTTGGAATATAGCTATCAACTGCGTCCATAAGCTCCATAATCTTTGCAGACCATTCGCCGTCTTGTCCGGCTTTGGCTTCCTCAAGAGCCTTAAGAGCAGAGCCCTTAATGATTGGAGTCTCGTCGCCAGGAAATTTATACTCTTTTAAAAGATCTCTAACTTCCTCTTCAACTAGCTCTAAAAGATCCGGATCATCGACCATATCGGTTTTGTTTAGGAAAACTACGATATAAGGAACGCCTACCTGGCGAGAAAGCAAGATGTGCTCGCGAGTTTGAGGCATAGGGCCATCCGCAGCAGAAACAACTAAAATAGCGCCGTCCATCTGAGCCGCACCGGTAATCATATTTTTTACGTAGTCGGCGTGGCCAGGGCAGTCAACGTGAGCATAGTGACGCTTCTCAGTCTCATATTCGATGTGAGATGTAGCGATAGTAATACCGCGCTCTTTTTCCTCTGGAGCGTTATCGATATTGTCGTAGTCTTTTAGCTCGGCTAGACCCTTCCTGGAAAGAACAGCAGAAATAGCAGCTGTCAAAGTAGTCTTACCATGGTCAACGTGACCGATGGTACCAATGTTTACGTGTGGCTTGTTACGATTAAATTTTTCTTTAGCCATCATATCCTCCGTTATTGATTTGTGGATTACACAACAAACTAAGCGACTCTATTTTATGGAGCTCATAGCGGGACTTGAACCCGCGACCTCTTCCTTACCAAGGAAGTGCTCTACCTCTGAGCCATATGAGCCTAAACTCAGGCAAAGAGAAATCGCTACCAATACCCAACAATGCGACCAAAATTTAGATTATGTAAGCATATAAAAGCAGTTAAGTTTTACAGCTCCCAGTAAACCTAAATGGTGGAGCGGGAAACGGGGCTCGAACCCGCGACCCTCAGCTTGGAAGGCTGATGCTCTAGCCAACTGAGCTAATCCCGCATCAAAAATTCATGGTGGTGAGACGTGGATTCGAACCACGGAAGGCAAAGCCAGCAGATTTACAGTCTGCCCTCGTTGGCCACTTGAGTATCTCACCCTTTGATGAAATCTGGTCAAACACTGTTACAAAAAATGGAGCTGGTGGACGGGATCGAACCGCCGACCCACTGCTTACAAGGCAGTAGCTCTACCAGCTGAGCTACACCAGCATTTTGAAATTGAAGTGGCAATTATAACCGAAAAATCCCCAATTGTCAAGGCTAAAACAGCCTATTTTAAAATTTCATAAAATTTCTGCTATAATGCGCGCAATTTTAAATTTTAAGGAATTTTATATGAAAATCATACCTTGGATTATCATAGTTTTTATGATTTATTTGATTTATTATTTTATCTCCCGCTCCGAAAAGCGCCTAAATACCCTTGAAAAGCGCTTAAATAAAATAGAAGAAAACTTAAGCGAGATAAAAAAGGCTACCGAAGCCAACAGGCTCTTGATCGAAGAAGCAAAGCTGGACTCTGAAGATGACGCAAAAGAGCAAGAATAAAATTAAATTTAATCCATGATCTCGCTAGCTTGGCCTTTTTTACTAAATATCTCGTGCTAAAAATTATGAATATATTTTATAGTGCACTTTGGCATTTTTGAAAGAAATTTTGCCGCAATGTCAGAACCGCGAAGGGCAAGAAGCTCATACGTAACTACTTCTTAAATTTTACGAAATTTAAAATTCGCGCTTTAAGCCTGCTCCGCCAAGCAAATCCACGCGAATTAATAAATCAAAATTCCAACCATTAGCCGCAAATTCCATAGAATTTCAAACAATACCGCCTAAAATTAGAATTCCTGCTAAAATCCATCTTACAATTCAACTCCTTAAAATTTTGCGCAAATCCCTCAGCTAAAATTCTAAACTACAAAATTTTAGTATTTAAAATCATATTAATCAGCCCCACCGCAGCAGCAAAGCCTATGGGTTCACACCGCACGCCACTTCAGGCTGATATATCAGAAAGCTCAAAAGCGCAGACCGCAACTTCTATAAGCTAACAATAAAATTTAATCATAATTTTTAAAAACCAAAAATTTAAAAAGTACAGAATTTTACCCCAGGATTTGAATTGAGTAAAAAGACGGCGAAATGCAGGAGCTTCTAAAACGCAAAATTTATCCATTGGAATTTTCCTCGCCCACAAGCGCTTCAGCGATGAGTTCCAGCGGATTTACGCACCTCATCTGCGAGCCACTTAAAGAAAGCGAGTTATTTAGCTGCATCCTGCACGCGCTGCACTCGGCAGAAACTACGCGCACGGGTAGATCCGCCATTGCGCGCGCCTTAGCTAATCCCGCTGCGCGCGCGAGCTCGTAGCGCTCGGTTTGCATCGTCACGCCGCCAAATCCGCAGCATTTATTAGGCTCATCCATCTCGGTTATTTCGTAGTTTTGAGCGAGCAAGCCGCGCGGTTCTTTCCAAATACCCTGCATTTTGCGGGCATGGCACGGATCGTGATAAGTAATCGCTAAAGCCCTTTTGCCGCGGCGCATCAAAAGATCACTTAAGTTTGTAAATTTATAAAAGTATTCGCTCGCCATAAAAATTTTACTCGCAAGCTTTTGCGCACGGGCTTTCCATTGCGGCTCATTTTCAAAAAAATGCGCGTAATCCACCCGCAACATCGCAGAGCACGTAGCCTCGGGCACGATAATCGCATCAAGAGCAGGCATGACTTTTTCGAAATATGCTATATTAAATTTTGCCACGCGTTCAACCGCCGCAAAATCTCCCGTAAAATACGCAGGAGCGCCGCAACAGGCTTGTTCCTTCATCAAATTTACGTTTAGCTTTAGCGCTCGCGCGATATGTAAAACCGCCTCGCCTACGCCCGTGTAAGCGTAGTTTGCCATGCAGCCTATAAAAATTCCAATAGTTTTTTCGCCGCCGTTGTCGATAAGCTCTGCATGAGAGTTCATAAAGCTCTTTTTCGCAGGAGCAGGTAGCAAGCGTTCTTTTTTAAGTAGTGGCAAGTCAAATCTAGGCGACATAGAGCTTTGCGTATCTTTTCGCATCTTAAAGCCACAGCTAAGAAACACGTATCCAAGCGTTGCTGCTAGATCCAGCGCTTTGCGGTGCCCGAGCAGCCAAAACGCAGCTTTTTTGTACCACGCGATACCAAATTTCTCCGCAATGTGCGCGCGAATATTCTCGATTGCCGTATCTATGGGCAAAGACTCGCCGCAAATATCTACGCAGCTGGTGCATAAAAAGCAGCTCTCAAAAATTTTCTTAGCGTTTTTATCAAGCTTTAGTTCATTCCTGCCGTAAGCGCCCAAAAGATCCACAAATCCGCGCGGGCTCGTTACTTCATCGCCGTTAATGCCATGAATCGTGCAGACTTGGATACATTTACCACATTTTACGCAACGCTCGCTAAGTGCCGCAAAATCGAACGCTCCAAGCTTTGCCTTACTCATAGCCGCGCCGCTTAAACGGTTTTAGAAAAGCGCTTCTCGCCCAAATTTTTACCCATATACTCATCAAAGCACATCGCGATATTACGGATCAAAAGCGTGCCGGTGGGCGTTACGGAAATTCTATTCGGCGAGACTTGCACGAAATCCTTTAGCGCCTCAAGCTGCTTTAAGCTCGCATCAAAGTGCTCGAAAAATTTTATCTTAAATTTCTCCTCGATCGCCTCTATATCGACGCAAAAATTACTCATCAGCCCCATAATCACCTCTTTGCGCAGCAGATCCTCTTCATTTAGCAAAACGCCCCTGCAATATGGCAGCCTGCCCGCATCTATCGCGGCCTCGTAAGCGTCCATATCTTTGAAATTTTGCGCGTAGTGGCGCGCGCCCTCGCCGATGCTGGTTAGCCCGATACCGATCAGATCGGCGCCGCCCTTGGTCGTATAGCCCTGGAAATTGCGGTGCAGCGAGCCGTTTTTAAGTGCAGTATGAAGCTCGTCTGCGGGCTTTGAATAGTGATCCATGCCGATCATCTCATATCCGTTCGCGCTCAAAAAATCGTGTGTAAATTTTAAAATTTCAAGCTTTACCTTCGGCTCGGGCAGCGTCGTCTCGTCAAATTTACGCATAGATTTTTTTATCCACGGCACGTGCGCATAGTTAAAGATCGCGAAGCGGTCCGGATCAAGCGAAAGCGCAAGCTCTAGCGTGCGCTTAAAGCTAGCTAGGCTCTGATACGGAAGGCCGTAGATGAGATCCATATTTATCGATTTTATCCCCCTCTCGCGCGCCATAGCTATGACGTCCCTAGTAAGTTCGAAAGGCTGGATGCGGTGGATTTCCTTTTGCACGCGCTCGTCGAAATCCTGCACGCCGTAGCTGATGCGATTAAAGCCGTTTGAAACAAGCACGTCAAGCTGCTCGGCGTTTAAAAACCGCGGATCGATCTCGCAGCTGATCTCGGCTTCGGGGCTGAAATTTTTAAAATACTTTTTGATATTTTTTATGTGGCGCGCGAGCTGTTCGGCGCTAAAATAAGTAGGTGTGCCGCCGCCGAAGTGCATCTGCACGACTTGCCGCGAGCCGTCCACTACACCGCTTAAAATTTGCATTTCGCACTCGATATAGTTCAAATACCGATCCATCTTGTCGCGCTTGCCGGTGTAGATTACGTTGCAGCCGCAAAAATAACAGGCGGAGCGGCAAAACGGCATGTGAAAGTAAAGCGACAGCGGCGTGGAGCTTTTTTGATTTTTCAGCTCGTTCAAATATCCGTCGTAGCTAAAGTTTTCGCTAAATTCCAAAGCGGTCGGATAGCTCGTGTAGCGGGGTCCGGGGCGCGAAAATTTCGCGTAAGCGTCGAAGTCTATGCTATTCACGGCCGCCCGCCTTAGTTTTGATAAGCTCTTCGATGTCGATGAAAAGGTTCGGATGCAGGCTTTTTACGCGCGAGACGACGGCATCAACGTCTAAGCTTAATCTTTTCGCATTCGGATTTGCGCCCGTTAGCCTTCTGATCTCGTCCATACACACGATCCACGCGTCGCCGAAATCCACCGGCGTATGCTGCAAGATCGAGCGCTCGAGCTTAAGATTAAAATTTTCCTGCATCGCGTTTTTGGTCGTGGCGATGAGATTTGCAAGCGATTTTATCGAGATCATCGTGTGCACTTCGTTATTTTCGTCGATGCCGAACCACGGCTCCTCGTCGCTCCACGAGCCGCTTTTTAAAGTGAGTTTTTTCTCGTTGTCCTCGCCCTGCGAAATTTCAAAAACCGTCCTTTTCGAGCTATCCAGCCCGAAGAATTCGCTCGCTTTGTCGATCTTTTTTAGCGCTTTATCTTTTTCTTCCATGCATTCTCCTAAATTTATCTTTTTTGATCCAGCCAGACCATGACGCCCTTTTGCGCGTGCAGGCGATTTTCCGCCTCTGCAAAAATTTCATCCGCGTGCGCTTCAAACACGGCCTCGCTTACCTCATATCCGCGGTACGCCGGCAGGCAGTGCAAAAAGATCGCGCCGTCACTTGCTAGAGCCATTAAACTTTCATCCACGCAAAAGCCCGCAAAGTCGCGAATTCTTTGCTCCTTTTCGCCTTCTTGCCCCATCGAAACCCAAGTATCGGTCGTCACGACGTTTGCACCCGCTACGGCTTCCTTTATATCGTTCGTTATTAAAATTTTAGCGCCTGAAATTTTAGCATTTTCTTGCGCCTGCGCCAGTACCTGCGGATCGGCCTCGTAGCCTTTCGGCGTCGCTACTCGCAGCTCAAAGCCAAGCTTGCTAGCAAGCATCAGCCACGAGTGAGCCATATTGTTGCCGTCGCCCACGTACGCGGCTTTTATTTTTGCAATTGAGGTGCCACACTCCACGATCGTCATTAGATCCGCCATTAGCTGCACGGGATGAAATTTATCGCTTAGCCCGTTTATCACCGGCACGCGGCTAAATTCCGCAAGCTCTATTAGCGTCTCGTGGTGATTTACGCGCGCCATGATTAGATCGCACATTCGCGAAATCACGCGCGCAGTGTCTTTGATAGGCTCGCCGCGCCCGAGCTGTATGTCGCGACTGCTTAAAAACAGCGCGTGCCCGCCAAGCTCGTTCATCCCCACGTCAAAGCTAACGCGCGTCCTGGTCGAGCTTTTTTCAAATATCATCGCTAATTTTTGATCTTTTAAATATGGCTTGAAATTTCGTGCCTTGGCCTCTTTTTTAATCCCAAAGGCTAAATTTAAAATCTCGATTATCTCGTCTTTGCTAAAATCGTTTAACGTAAGAAAGTGCCTCATTTATCCACCTTATCTTTTATAAATTTACTAAAAAATTCTTTTAAATCACCTTTCGTCATATCGCCCGCAGCCACCTTTACGACTATATCTTCCATCGCCGCATAAAATTCCTCGTCGTCCAAAACTATAGAATTTGCCGATAAAAACTAGCGTCAAATATTTCATTTATCCTTTAATCGCTCAAAAACAGTCCTATTGCTAGGTTTATCCAATTTCGCAATAACGGTGCTCGAAAGCTCGCCAAAATTCTCTATGCACTCATCTTTATTTTCAGATAAAATTTTAGCTTCAAATTTCATCTTTTTTGCTAGCTTCATTACGGCGTCCAAGACGGCTTCCATTTCGTTACTTTTAATCTCTAGTGCTATTTTATTCATCGCTAGCCCCTGTTTAAAATTTCCGCAATCTCTTTGGCGTGATAGGTGATGATCATATCAGCACCCGCGCGCCTTATGCCTATCATTGTCTCCATCATCACGCGCTCATAGTCGATCACGCCCGCTTTTTTACCCGCCTGCAAAAGCGCGTATTCGCCGCTTACGTTATACGCGCAAATCGGTAGTAGCGTGCGCTCCCGCAGATCTCTGATTAGATCCAGATACGCAAGCGCGGGCTTTATCATCAAGATATCCGCTCCCTGCGCCTCGTCTTGCAGGCTTTCGTTGATCGCCTCAAATCTATTTGCGGGATCCATCTGGTAGCTGCTGCGGTCGCCAAAACTTGGCGCGCTCTCCGCCACGTCGCGAAACGGCCCGTAGTAGCCGCTGGCAAACTTCGTCGAATACGCCATAATCGGTAAATTTTCAAATCCGCCGTGATCGAGCGTCTCTCGCAAGGTAGCGATAATGCCGTCCATCATGCCGCTGGGCGCGATCATATCCGCGCCAGCTTTGGCATGCACTAAAGCCTGCTGCGCCGAAATTTCAAGCGTCGCGTCGTTATCCACCGTCTGATGAATGTGATCGATGATGCCACAGTGCCCGTGGTCGGTGTATTCGCAAAAGCACAGATCGGTGATGACGAGCAAATTTGGAAATTTAGCCTTTATCGCGCGCAGCGAAGTCGCGATAATGCCGTCCTCGCTTAGCGCGTCCGAGCCGATGCTGTCCTTTAGCGAAGGAATTCCGAAAAGTAAAATTTTATCCAAACCAAGTGCCAAAAGAGCCTCGCACTCTTTTAAAATTTCATCCAAGCTCATCTGAAATACGCCAGGCATCGAGGCGATCTCCTTTTTGATGCCGCTTCCTTCCACCACAAAAAGCGGATAGATTAGAAAGCGGGTTTGCAGATCGGTTTGTCGCACCAGATCCCTAAGCGCGGGGTTTATTCGTAGCCGTCTAAATCGTTTAAACATTATTTTTCCTTTTTTAGCTAGAATTGTAAGATTTATAATATCACAATCGGAGTAAATTTAAGCATGGATATAAAAATTTCAGAGGTCGCAAATCTCCCCTCTCGCTTCGGAAGCTTCCGCGTTCAGTCGTTCAAGCAAGGAAATAAGGAGCATTTGGCGATATTTAAGCAGCCTTTCGCGGATGTTGTAAATGTGCGGATCCACTCGGAGTGCCTTACCGGAGATGCGATCGGTAGCCTAAAGTGCGACTGCCGCGACCAACTCGAAGCAAGCCTAAAATATATCGAGGAGCACGGCGGAATGGTGATCTATCTGCGTCAAGAGGGGCGCAATATCGGGCTTTTTAATAAAATCAACGCCTACGCGCTGCAAGATCAAGGCCTCGATACGATCGAAGCAAACCATCAATTGGGCTTCAAAGCGGACGAGCGCACCTACGAGATCGTAGATTTCATACTCGCTCATTTTGGAATTTCGCGCATAAATCTGCTTACGAACAACCCGCAAAAGCTGCACGATCTAAAGGTAGAAGTGGTCGCGCGCGTGCCGATAATCATTACGCCGAATAAATTTAACGAAAACTATCTGCGCGTCAAAAAAGAGCAGATGGGGCATCTGCTGTGAAGCTTGCGCCTGGCGAGAGCTTTAACGAACAGGTCGCTAAATTTAAAGCATGCCTGCAAAAATTTAACCGCGTCCATAGCCTCACGAATTACGACGATTTGGACGCGGTGGTACGCGACAGCCTAAGCGGAGCGAATTTCATACCGCGCTATCCGCGCATCGCGTGCGACATCGGCTCGGGAGCGGGCTTTCCGGGGATATTTTTGGCGCTCGCGCTGCCGCTGTGTGAGTGGCATCTATTTGAACCAAACCTTAAAAAAGCGGCGTTTCTAACCTACGCGAAGGTTAGCCTCGCTCTAGCTAACGTAAAAATCCACGCCGAGCGCGTGCAAGACGGCGCAAAGGTGCGCGCCGATCTGATAAGCTCTCGGGCTTTGATGAGCGCGCGAAATTTAATTGAAATTTGCCGCGGCTTTTACGATCAAAACACGACGTTTTTGCTCTACAAAGGCTCAGGCGCAGAGGCGGAAGCGGAGGAATTCCGTAAGGAATTTACGAGCGCGCGCTGCGAAATTTTTAGCGGCGAAGACGCTTTGAAAAATAGAAAATTTTTAGTGATCAAAGGGGTGAAATAATGGGAAAAATTCTAGCCATAGCCGTTATCGCGGCGCTCATATATTTTTTGATAGTGCCTAGATTTCGCATAAAGAAAAAGGACGATGCGACCGAGCTTTTGGCGTGCGACGAGTGTGGGACGTACTTTAGCAACGACGAGCTTGCTCTGCGCGACAAAAAGCGCCTTTGCAAATCCTGCGAAGCCAAACTAAGGGGCGGCAAATGATCATCCTAGGCCACGCGCTCGTGCCCTACGAGCCGCTATATCTCATCAAAAACGGCGACGAAGTTTTCAAATATGACAATCTGCTCTTTAAATTTAACGACAGGCTCATCGCCGCGGCGCAAAAAGCGCAGAAAAAATTTAGCGTTATTACGAACGATATAAATGAAATTTTACTCGCAAACAGCGCAGGCGCACGCTTCATCGTCGTGGATAAAAAATCCGCGGCGGGCGCACAAAAGCTAGCCAATGATTATCTTTTCGACGCCAAGATCGCGATGTTTATCGGCTCTGCGCGGGCGTTAAAAAACTTAGCCGAGCTCGGAATCGATGCGGCGATCTTTAAAGACGCGATCGCAAACGCGCCCAAATCGCTACTTGCGAGCATTGGAGACAGCGTGGGCTCTAAATTTCACTTTGGACTTCCGAAAAAAGATGAAATTTTCGGCGGCGCGCAAAAGCTCGCGGATAAAATTTCGGCTCTGGATAAAAAGCTAAGCGCGCCCGCAGCTGGTAAAAATGACGATATTTGGAAAAAATAGCAAAATCCTAAGCGAATTTGTTCGCGGGTATAAAATTCCTATGACTTATGCAAATTAAAATTCCGCGCATATAATTTTGCTTAGCCTCGCGGCTTAGAATTTAACGCGAGATTTCGCTCGCTTACGCGGATCGGAATTCTACGCGGAATTTTGCCCTCTTTCGTAAATTATAATTCTGCGCGAAATCTCACGCGTCCTCTGCAAAATTTTCTCGCTTACTCAATTTAAATTACCCGCTCGGATAGATTTAAATTTTACGTAGAATTCCGCCTGTCCTCGCGGCAAGAAATTTCAAATAAAATTCCGAACCTGCCTAAACTTCATAGAATTTCGCGCAAAATTTTACTTACAGAGACGATATAAATTCCTAGCCATTATTTTAAAATTTACTCGCGTTTTAGCTGCTTTTATGCGCGCGGTAAGGATTTTTTAAAGCTAAAATTTTATATAATTATGCGTTTCAAAAAGGCATATTTTGAGTACTAAATTCTTTTTAGCGATCCTTGCGATAGGCGTTATAATGGGGCTTTGCGCGGGGCTCTTAAACTTCGGTATCAACGAAATTGAAACTTTTGCTTTCGGACATAATGATGAGGAATTTCACATTGTCACGGAGCAAACCACTGCGCTTAGGCGCTTTCTTAGCGTCCTCGCAGCCGGCGCAATCGTAACTTTAATTAGAATTCTACTGATAAGGCTAAAACCCTTTTTAAACGTAGCTTCGATGATGGATGGGCAAAATCCGCCGTTTTGGCAAAATTTAATCCACTCAGTTTTGCAGCTCGTAGCCATCGCCGCCGGCGCACCGGTAGGCAGTGAAGCTGCTCCGCGCGAACTAGGCGCTCTATTCGCAGCTAAAATTTGTCGCGCATTAAATATCGATAGCAGCGAGCTTCGGTTATTCGTCGCATGCGGCGCGGGAGCGGGACTAGGCGCTGCATATAACGTTCCGTTAGCAGGCGCGCTTTTTAGCCTAGAAATTTTACTTAAAAGCTTCGATACTCGAGCGATTTTGTGCGCCTTTGCTACTAGCGCGGTGGCTACAGCTACAGCGGAATTTGGAGCTTCAAAAGAAATTTATTACGCAGTTTCGAACTTCGCCCCTACCCCGCAGAATTTACTCGCAGCGGCGCTAATCGGGCTTGTCACGGGAGTCACAGCGAAATACTTTCAAGACGGAGTGCGCTTGTGCGAAAAACGGCGCATAAAAAGCCTCAAAATCGCACTTACACTGCCATTTGCATTCTTGCTTACCGCGGCGGTCGGCGCATACGTACCAGAAATTTTAGGTAACGGACGCTCCGCAGCGCAGTTTGCTTTCGACTCCACATCCTTTAGCCCGTATTTGCTTGCGATCTTGCTTTGTAAGGCATTTTGCATTTTGATGATCTTTCGCTGCGGCGGATACGGCGGCACGCTTACGCCGAGTTTCGCGCTGGGCGCAGTTTTGGGGCTATGCGTTGGATTTGCGATCGGCGAAATTCTGCCAATAAGTCTTAGCGCGACGTGCGTTTGCGGAGGGGCTGCATTTTTAGCGATCAATCTAAACGCGCCGCTTTGCGCTTTTGCGCTAAGCGCGGGATTTTGCGGACTAAATATAAACTCATATTCGGTCGTCGTTTTTAGCATCGTATGCGCCGTGATCGCTAGAAATTTACTGACGAAAAATTTAGCGTAGTCACGGCGCTGATAATTCATGCGCTGCAAGCATAAATCGATGGGCGCGGCGATGATGGTCTGAGAACCTGCCCCGTCAGCATAGAGTGAGCGCCATAGGTCGCATCACTGGGCTAGGGCGGAGCCGTAAGGATATGCGCCTAAGCTGATCGTTGGTAAATTTAAGATAAAATTTCGCCACTTTAACCAAAGGAGAAGGCAATGGGTTTACTTTCATTCGTAGCCGAAGCAGGCAAGAAACTACTAGGTCTAGGCGATGACGCCAAGCACGTAAAAGACGAGATCGCCACCAATCTCAGCTCTACGCCGGTAGAGGGGCTAGAGGTCGAGGTACAGGGCGATACCGTCAAAATCAGCGGCAACGCCGATAAGGAAACTCTCGAAAAAGCAGCCCTCATCGCGGGCAACACCGCAGGCATCAAAAACGTGCAGATCGAGGGCATTAGAGAAGATAACGCCGAGAACTATTACACCATCGTAAAGGGCGATAACCTATCTAAAATTGCGAAGAAATTCTACGGCGACGCGAATAAATACAAGGTTATTTTCGACGCCAACCGCGAAGTTATCAAGGACGCGAACCTCATCTATCCGGGGCAGAAGATCAGAATTCCAAAAGCTTAAGCTCGCTTTTAAATGCTGCGGCTTAGTTTTGCAAGCCGCGGATTTTATTTTTGCGCGTATTGTGCTGCGTTTGCGCGAGTCGTGATTTATCAGCCCGCGGCGCAGCGCGATTTTTTGCGGAGCGTGATTTTTTAGCTGACTATACAGTGCGGTTTTCAAACTGCGATTTTATGAGCCGATGGCGTGGCATGATTTTGCGAGTTATGGATTTTGCAGACTGCGGACTTACGAGCCGCGGATTTGCTTTTGTAAGACGGGTTTTGATTTTAAGTCGTGACGCAGTTTGGCGAGCCGTACGACGGCTGATAGTAGATTATCCGCCGCACTTGCGCGCCGTCATCCTATTTGAAAACATATAAAATACTTTGAAATTCTATTTATAAAGAGCTCGATTTGGATAAATTTAAAGCCGGTGCTGCGCTAAGGAAAAAAGAGACTAGGGACTACGACAAAGAGCCACTAGTTTTGCGGGATTATTCTGGTTTTGCTTTGATTTTACATTATTTGATTATTTTAATATTTTGGATTACTGCTTCTGGATTTTGCATTAGTTACTTAGACGATTTTGAAAGTGGTATTTTAGATTTTGATGACATAAAACGAACGATAATAAAATTTGGCTTTGCAATAGTTGTATTTTTGATATTTGATTGTTTTAATATTATAAATTCAAAGAAAAAATATACCTATTTTTATAATTCAAAAGTTACATATTATGATCAAAATTTTAAAGAAACTAGTAGTGAAGATATAATATTTAACAACAAAACAGCTTTTAAGGCAGTTTGGTTTTTAGATATGATAATTTCAGCTACTTTTGGTAAGATATTTTTAGTTAGTTTTTTCATAATTAGCTTTATTAAAGGAACTTTTGGCATATCTTTAATAGGTGTATTACTTTTAATATTTATATTATTGTTTGTGGAATTTTTAGAAATTATAGTTTTTTTGATAATTTATAGACATGAAAATAAAAGTTTTAAAAATTTTTGGAAAATATTTCCAAAATTTCAAATAAATCTTGAATATATAGAAGAAACACACTGGTCTGATTATAGGTGGAAGAATCAAGGACTTTATTCTATACATATATTTTCTTTCAATGAAGAAAATTACAATAAGGTAAGAGATTATATTTTTACGGTCTTTAATATAGATATAAATAAAAATTTAAGCAAATAACAATCTTTTGATAAAGGATAAAAAATGAGAAAGTTTGAGGCGCTAAAAACATATGCAGAGCTAGCTTGGCGAGGTATATAGGATTAACAAGCTGTGGTATAAAAAAGACTGCTATGGAATTTTTTAAAATAACTTAAAATTAGAGTTTAAAAAAGGCTCAACAGAACTTAAGCGGATTCTCTCTTATCATCTTTAATAAAATTATGATAGAACTCCTTCGTATCTTTGCTGTTATTATATCTAAATTCACATTCTTTAAGATGAAGCAAAAAATTCTCTTTCTTGATGCCTTTAAATTTAGATAATCTGTGTTTAGCATATCCCCAGAAGTTTTCTATACCGTTTATATGATTTTTACCATTAGCGAATTCATTCTTTGAATGTTTTACTCTGTAATGAGCCTTCGCTCCGTAGTCAACTAAGCCATCATAGGCTTTCCAGCAATCTGAATAGATAGTAGAGCTATCAAGCTCACTATATTGCGATAGTATGGGTATTAGTTCACTAGCAGAGCAGTTCTTTACTATCTGAGTATAGACCTTATCATCTCTTTTAAACATACCGAATACCGGTTGCTTTCCGCTTGCTCCTCTACCTCTCTTACCTCTTACTCTATTAGCTCCGAAGTAGCTTTCATCTATCTCTATCTCGCCATTAAATTTGCTTATCTTTTCACATTCTTGAGAGATAAAAACTCTAATGCTTTTTAGAATCTTATTAATGGAAATTCTAGAGATTCCTGTAAAATTTGCTATTTTAGAAGCTTCTATGTCTTCTGCAAAATACTTGAGAATTTCTCTAAATTTCTTCTCTGAAATTCGGGAACGAATTATATACTTGTTTTTCATCGGCAGGATCATAGTTAAAAACTCCTTTGAAAGTTTTTAACTTATCTTGAGCCAAAATTTTTAGCAAAATACCGCTCAAAATTTTATTAAATCCAAATCCTCACGTTCAGTTTTAAAATTTTAACGATACTCAAAAAGTTTAAAATTTCGCTCTTTATCTCGCTTGCGGGGTCGCGGCGCAGCACGCTTTCATAGACGCTAGGCTCGAAATTATCGCGCCTGGTGTGCACGAAAATATGGATCCGCCGCTCTCTGATACTCGCCCAGATCTGCGCCCCGAGCGCATCGCCTACCGCTAAAAACCGCTCCATAAATGCGGGGGTTAGCACGTACATCGCGTTTTGCGGCTCGTCGCTAAGCACCTTGTATCGCGCGGCAAACTCCACATTATCCATCGCAACGGGCTTTAGACCTATGTGCTGTTTGTTTTGTATCTCGCGCGGATAGATGAAAACGGGCGCGATGATGCGTTTGTTAAATTCCGCTACGAAAAACGCCCCCGCGAGCTCGTGCTGCAAATTTTGATGAAAAAAGCTCACATCGCTAAACTCGAAGCTCACCCCCTGCCACGCGCCGCCCACGCGGTCGTTGCCGCGCAGATTTTCGATGAACTCGAACAGATCGCTCTGCACCACGCGCCAAAACGGCACGCTGCCGTAGGAGACGTATTCGTAGCCCAGCTCGCGCACGAAGGGCGCCAGATAGTGCTGCTTGTAGCTTTGGCGGTACCGCCCCGTAAAGATCTCTTGCGCGCTTCTTACGCCGAGCGCGTAAAACCGCGCCGCTAGCCACACCGCGAGCGCAAGCGCGGCTAAGCCTATCAACGCCTGCGGCAAGGCTGCGGAGTATTTGAAGATCAAAAATGAGATCACGACCGCGCCGAACTTTAAGATATTTTCCGTGCCGATGAGATCCTTTTGCCAGCCGTTTAAGTGCACCTCTTTAAGACTTACGGCGAGCAAGGCGACCGCCAGCAGCACGAGCATCGTCGCGCTAAAGCTCTGCGCGCCCTGCCTATCTGTAAAATACGCGATAGCGCCGAACACCGCAAACAAGGCGATCGTGCTTACGACGACGATAAACTTAAGCTGCTCCACGTGCTTTTTCGCGTCCAGTCGCAGGCGCTCCAAATCATAAATAGTCAAAATTTCGCCCTTCTTTAAATTTGCCCGCAATTTTAGCAAAATTCTAGGGATTTTGGAATTTCAAAGCTCGCTCGTCCGCACATAAGGTGAATTTTTTATGAATTTCGCACAGCCCCCTAAATTTAAGGATAAATTCAAAACTCTAAGCTTAAAATTTCATCGTAGCGGG
>ERZ773049.36-NODE-36-length-71245-cov-10.336227_pt1 | contig 71245 bp, 64 predicted proteins | sample MGYA00580633_ERZ773049 | MGnify/ENA primary metagenome ERZ773049 (study PRJEB29015, sample SAMEA2737991) | human oral metagenome | biome: human oral; feature: human-associated habitat; material: dental | place: China | collected 2066 ...
GGCGGGGGAGGTCGGGACCGTCGAGATCCGCAAGGCGGGCGAGGGGGCGCAGTTCCTCCCGCCTTCCGCGAGCATGCCGAGGGGCATCGCATGGGCGCGCAGCGAGCTGGAGAAGGACGACCTCCTCGCGGGCGTGGCCCCCAGGCGGTTTCCCGGCCGCATGGCCTACCACTATGACAACTACAGCTTCGTGCACCCCTTTCGCGAGGGTGGGATGCCCGTCACGAGGTTCGAGCGGACGATCCTCGACTTCGCGCTTCTCGGCGAGGATCCCTCGCTCGTGCGCGGTGCGCTCGCCGATGCGAGGAGGGCGGGTTTTGACGAGGATAGGCTCCGCTACCATTTGTTTATGCGCGCACGTTTGGAGCACCCTCTCCTTCGAACTTGAAAATCAAGCGTGTCATAAATATAATATTAATTACCATATAAGTAATGAGTAGGGTTGATATGACACGATACCTTCCACAATGGCTCAGCCCCGTGGTCGAGGGTTTGGAGCTGGACAGGCCGGAGCTGCTCACGATGGCGGAGCTGTGCGCCATAGCCGACGAGGCGGGCGTTAAGGCGCCCGGCTACACCATCGCAGACAGGCTCAGGAGGCTCGGCTGGCTGCTCAAGACCCCCCAGCGGGGGGTCTGGGAGTTCGTGCCTGCCGAGAGCGCCGGCCCGTACTCCACTGCAGACCCCCTTCTCCCAGCGAAGGCATTCGCCCTTTCCCATCCCGGCTGTAGTTTCGCGTTGACGTTGCAGACGGCGGCATGGGCGCTCGGACTTGCTGACAGGATTCCCGCTCGCATTGAGGTCGCCTTCGAGCAGCGTCCTGTCGTGAAGGTTCCAAGGGAGATATCGCCGTCGGTGTTCGAAAGCGGCATCGGGACGATCGAGGCACGGGAGGTCCCGTGCCTGTGCGCCGAATCCATAGTAGTCCACATGGCCCAGAGGCCGGGGACGGTCAGATCGTGGCAGGGGGCACTCGAATGGCTCCCCGACGTCGCATGCGAGATGGAGCTTGAGCCCCTCCTTGCCGAGCTGGCCGGCAGGCCCCAGTCAGTGTGGTCGAGGGTGGGGTATCTGCTCTCGGGCATGAGGCCCGACCTGGCCGTCGAGATCGGGAGGGACTTCGAGCCGAAGTCCAAGGCAAGGTTCGGGCCGCGCTCCAACGCGTTGAGGAACGACGAAAGATGGAAGGTGTCGGACACGCTGCTGCCGTTCGACCCCAGGGAACTGGAGGCGGTGCTATGAGAGGCATCAACATCCAGCCCGGCCACATCGCACGCCATACGCCGCGCAACGCCGGAGCGCAAGGCCGCGAGGCGGCAGTGGTCGATGTGGCGCAAGATCTCCTCCTCCAGCACCTGCACGAAGAGGGTGAACTCGACTTCGTAGCCATAAAGGGAGGAACGGCGATTTGAAAGCTCTATGCCGGCAAGGAGGGGCGCTTCTCACTTGATCTGGACTTCTCGGTTTCGGAGTTCGGGCTCGACAGAGACGAAGTGGCGGCTGCCTTCGCAGGCAAGGTCGACGGGCTCTCCATCGGCCCCTTCCGCTATGGCTTAAGGGAGAGGCGCGGGAAATGGTCCGTCGTCTTTGAAGGCAACCCGATCCGCAATCCCTCCCTCACGACCAAGCTCGACTTCTCGCCGGCGCCATGGCTCGAACACGTTGAGCGTATGTGAGTACCCATGGCGATACACAGCCAGTACGCAGCTTCGCTGCCCGCGATCAGGACGGTAAGGCTTGAGGAGAACATCGCAGAGAAGGTGGCGAGGTTGAACCGGACGACCACCGCCCGAGACATGTACGACCTCGCATGGATCATGAACAGCGCGTCGTTAGCGCGGAGCTTGGACCTCGACCTCATCAGGAGACTTTCCGTTCTCAAGATCTGGGTCGACTCCAACGGCCTGCACGCCGGGACCATGGCTTGGCCTCCGGGTCACAAGAGGTCATCGTTTGACGTCGGGTGGTGGCTGAGGGAGAGATCCGAAGGTGAGTTCGACCTCGAGGACATCGGCGCTCTGGCTGTCCCCGTCCCGAGTCCAAAGGAGCTGAGCGAATCGGTTCGCAACGGTTTCTCTTTCCTCTGCGAGCTCACCGACGAGGAAGAAATCTTGGCGAAAGCTGACAACCGAGACCGCTCCCTTGCGATCAAGCTGCTTAGGGAGCTGCCAGGCGGCCGATTCGCCGGTTCCGGTGCCTACTGATTCGGCGCTTCCTTGGGAGTGGGATGGTCACGCTTGGCACCTCATGCCGTTCACGAGACACTTGATCGTGCCCTCGGCCGTATGCTGGTTGATGTGCCCTTCCTTTGCGTAGGCGTCGATATCGACGTTCTCGCCATTGATCCTGACGATGAGAATCGCGGGGTTCATGTTGGCGGCGCCCCGTCGGTGCGTCGTCTCTCCACTGGCTATTGCACCGTACTTGCCACTCCCTCCTTCGCCGTACGTGTAGGTGAGGTCCCAGCCGAGCCGACCAGTCTGTGTCAAGACGGCCTCAGGACGGCCCTTCCCAAGTAGCGGTCAGGCATCGCCTGCGCCCTCACCCTGCCCCTCGGGGCCTACGAGACGGTAGGTCCTGTTGCGGTTGGCTCCCAAAGCAGCCAGCTTGCCTTTGCGCACCAAGTCCTGCAGAAGCTCGCGAGACCAAGACGCGCCCAGACCCAGTGAATCTGCGACATCGACGGTGGTTATGGAACCCGTATCCCGCGCCAGGGCCAGTATCTTGAGCTGGTTCTCCATGCGCTTATCGCCGGTCCTTATCGCCGGTGTCTTGCCGTTGGTTCTTGCCGTCGATCCCTGTCGTTTGCTATCCATCACACCAGCTTGCCGGATGTTTTTACCGTTTGTCGCCGGTCCTTGCCGTCGGCTTTTATCGCCGGTCTCATCCCGCGCCTCCCGCTCGTTGGCGGATTGTGCCAGCGGCAAGACGAGCGTCGTCCGGTCGGGGCCGAACTCCTCCTCCCAGCGAGGTCGCTCGTAGCCGCTCGCGGTCCAGTTGCGCACGATGCTCGGGATGCCGCTGCCTGCCCGCTCGCCGATGTCTATGAACGAGAACATCTTGAGCAGATTGGCGTTGCGGGGGTCGGAGATGCCGCCTTTGAGCGCCTGCCCCAGGTCCATGCGAAAGTCACCCGGGTTCTTGAGGACGAGAGCGTTCTCGGTCCAGAGGCATACGATGCCCCGACGCTCGGAGAAGCTTGCGTTGGTGAGGCAGTTCGCGAGTGCCTCGCGCAGTGCCTTGTGCGCGGGCGTGTCATCGACGCGCAAGATGCCCTCGAGCCTGAAGGGCGTCTTGAGCGCCTGCCTCATGAGGCTGTAGACGCGAAAGTAGAAGTCGTAGAGGTTACCTGTCCAGTCCCCGCCCTGTGAGACGACGCGGTCCTGCCATCGCTCGTCGAAGGAGGTCTGCTGGCGGTAGTCCAAGAAGTAGTTGGGCAGTTCCTCCGCGATGCGCCAGTCATGACCGAACATGAGAAGTCCCGCGACCGTCGGGTGCAGCCTGCCGTCCTCGGCCTCTGCGGCGGCGCCTATGCAGCGCAGGAAGTCACTGTCTCCAAGCTCGTTCCAGGCGTGTCCGTTGTGGGAGAGCCGGTAGCGCTGTCGGTAGGAGCTCACGGTCGCAAGGTCGAGTTCGCCTATGCCCACTCGGGGCAGGGGCCGGGAGTCCTGGCTCTGGTCGGCGGCGTCGCGCATCATCCCCTGGATCTCCTCGTAGCGGCAGAGGTAGTCACCCGAGCGGTTGCGTCTGAACGAGCGTTTCGGGTTGTCGTTGAGGCAGATGGGGCGCAGCCTCCTGTCGGCGCGAGGAACTGTTATCTGGATGATGGTTACGTCGTCGTGGGAGAGTGCCTGCACGTCGGAGTCGGTGAGCACGTTCTCGCTTACCTTCTGAGGATTGTTCACGGTGTTCCAGAAGTCATTGAGCAGCTTGTTCGGGTCCTTGACGCCCACGGCGCGCAGCGACGTGTCGGGCAGCTCCTCGACGCCAAGCAGGATGACGCCACCCGAGCTGTTGGCAAAGGCCGAGTAGGTCTCCCAGAGGCTGCGCGGGAGACCCCCCTGCGCCCTCTTCACCTCCAGGCGATCGCCCTCGCGGTATGCGGCAAGCTTCTCGAACATGGCTACACCTCGATCTCGTTTGACGTAGGCCTTGGACGCGGATGACCGTGGGCATCGCCCGTCGCCCGCTGCCTCTCGCTCGGCACGCGCAGGGCGTCCGCGACCAAACGTCCCTTCTTGTCAAGCCCCCTGCGGGGCTGCCGCCCTCGGGCCGGCCCCCCCGCCTCTTGCCGCGACGCCGTCGCCGGACAGGGCGTCGAGGGAAGACGCGGGGCGTGTTCGACATGACACCGCGAGGGATGGGGCCGGGCGCGCGACCGGTCGGAGTCGCCCGGCGGCGCGCCGTCCTTTCGGGCCTAGCCCCGCCGGGGCCTGAGCGGCAGGCTTTGCTACACGAACGTGAGGTGTTTTCCCTCCGCCGCGCACTGGCCCAGGTACATGTTGATGATGGTCTGATAGGGCACCCCGGTGCGCCTCGACTCCTCCTTGAAGTAGTCGATGGTGGCCACGTCGATGTTCATGGTTACCGGCTTCCTCAGCATCTTCGCGTAGGGGCTCTGCCTCCCCTTGCCGAAGTCGTACTCATCCCTCATGGCGGCGCCTCCAATACTGCTCGTCCTCGTGCCTTGTCGCCTTCCTGGCCGATATGATGCGGATGCGCGCCCCCTCGCGCCAGCAGTGACACACGACCAGGACCTGGGCAAAGAGTGCGAGACCGATGATCACGAATCGGCTCTCCTGCTCAGAGTGGTCGGGGTCGTCGATCACAAGTGCGTACGTGTCGGAAAACACGGTCGAGGCTTCCTCGCAGGTCACCCCATGCTTGTGGCGTTTGTCTTCGCCTTGGCCTGGTCCCACTCGAACATGTCCTTGTACATCGTATCCATGTTTACATTATACATATTTGATCAATATGTATCAAGGGATTCGAGGTGAGCGCTTCTGCGCTTTCCCTCTTACCAGGAATACATGAGCGCCGCACCCTAGCAGGAAATGCGGCGCTCATCATCTGACACCCTTCAAACTCGTCCCTTCTCCTTGCGGGAGACGAAAACGCAGGACACCATTCGCTGCTAATAGTCCAAGAAGTAGTTGGGCAGCTCCTTTGCGATGCGCCAGTCATGCCCGAACATGAGGAGTCCCGCGACCGTCGGGTGCGGCCTGCCGTCCTCGGCCTCTGCGGCGGCGCCTATGCGGCGCAGGAAGTCACTGTCTCCAAGCTCGTTCCAGGCGTGTCCGTTGTGGGAGAGCCGGTAGCGCTATCGGTAGGAGCTCACGGTCGCGAGGTCGAGCTCGCCTATGCCCACTCGAGGCAGGGTCCGGGCGCGCGACCGGTCGGAGCCGCCCGGCGGGCGCACCAAGAGCTGCGCCGGATCCTCCGTGCGGGGAGGGCCTGCCAGACATCTCATCTCAACTTTCTTGCGCCACCCGGCGAGCGCACCGCATTGGTGCAATCAGTCAAGGCTAAGCCATAGCGCAGAATGAAGACGAGGTACATCAAAAAGCCAATATAGGTTATATTACGTCCTTATTATAACCATTCTGCGCGATAATAAGAATGTTCTGATAGCATGCCGTTTGGAGGTGTCATGGAACGTTTCCTTATGGATGACCTCGTCGGATGGAAGAACTCCGTTCGCAGGAAGCCTCTTGTGCTCAATGGTGCCAGACAGGTTGGGAAGACCTGGTTGCTCATGGAGTTCGGCGCGAGGCACTTCGAGAGCGTCGCCTACGTCAACCTCGACAACAACTTGGGCCTCGCCTCTCAGTTTGACGTGGGCTATGACCTGCCCCGCATCTTGCTCATGATCCAGGCGGAGAGTGGGCAGAGGGTGATCCCCGGCAAGACCCTCGTCGTACTTGACGAGGTTCAGGAGTGCCCCAAGGCGCTCACCTCGCTCAAGTACTTTTGCGAGAACGCCCCGGAGCTTGCTGTGGCGGCGGCGGGATCCCTCCTGGGCATCACGTTCCACGAGGGCACGGGTTACCCCGTCGGCAAGGTTGACATGCTCGACCTCCACCCTCTGAGCTTTCGCGAGTTCCTTGATGCGACGGGCAACCCGATGCTGCGGGAGGTTGTCGACTCGGGCGACAAGCAGCTTCTCGGGTCCCTTGCGGCGAAGTTCAGAGAGTTGCTTAAGCAGTACTACTTCGTCGGAGGCATGCCTGAGGCGGTCGCCACGTTCGTCGAGTCCGCTGACCTGTCCGCCGTCCGTGCCGTGCAGGAGGGGGTCCTATTCGGTTACGAGAGGGACATCTCGAAGCATCTGGGGGCTGCCGGAGCGGAGCGCGCCCTCTCTGCATGGCGCTCGCTTCCGGCGCACCTCGGACAGGAGAACAAGAAGTTTGTCTTCGGGCATATTGGGGAGGGTGCCCGGGCCCGTGACTACCGTTCGGCGATCACCTGGCTTACGCAGGCCGGTATCGCGACGAGGGTCCCTCGGGTGTCCAAGCCGGGTGTTCCCCTCTCGGCCTACGCAGACGAGTCCGCGTTCAAGCTCTTTTCCCTCGACGTCGGTCTTCTCTGTGCGCTTTCTAGGCTCGACGCCTCGAGTATCGTCGATGGTAACGCACTCTTCACTGAGTTCAGGGGAGCCCTCACTGAGCAGTACGTCTGCCAGCAGCTGGTCTCGGATTGCAATCTTAGTCCGTGCTACTGGTCTGCAGAGAACTCTCGCGGCGAGGTTGACTTCCTCGTGCAGCGCGGCGGTAGGGTCTATCCCATCGAGGTGAAGGCCGAGGAGAACCTGCGCTCGAAGAGCCTGAGGGCATTCTCGGGTCGATATCCCGGCACGGTGCCGAGGCGTTTCAGCCTCTCGGGCTTTTGCGACCAGGGGTGGATGCGCAACGTGCCGCTTTACGCCATAGGCAACTCAGGGAGCTGGGATTGATGGGGAATCACGACAGGTTCCTTGGGCTGAGGTCAAGTGGCAGGCGATACCCCTGGCGCTTTGCCGGACTCTCTGTTAGACCACCGTTGACATGATGACGCTTCGCCCCTCCGCTACGATGCCGTTGACAGACAACACGTCATGGGAAGACCAAGGAATGCCTGGCCTGATGCAGCAAGAGGCGAGGTAGCTTGCCATGTCAACGGTGGTCTAACAGAGAGTTGCCGGATGGAACAGGAGAAAGCAGAGCGGACGACCACGTGTATCGGCCATCGCCGGACGGCGCATCGGGGGAGGGTGCGGGGTCGTGCTCGCCTATGCCCACTCGGGGCAGGGTCCGGGCGCGCGACCGGTCGGAGTCGCCCAGCGGCGCGCCAAGAGCTGCGCCGGATCCTCCGTGCGGGGAGGGCCTGCCAGACATCTCATCTCAACTTTCTTGCGCCACCCGGCGAGCGCACCGCATTGGTGCAATCAGTCAAGGCTAAGCCATAGTGCGGGACGAAGATGAAATACCCTGTGACTTTCGATAATGAAACCAATACATGGTAAATTACCTACCATGTATTGGTTTCATTTCCAATTATATAGGGGATTATTGCCATGCTGATGGAGTTCACGTTCGAGAATTTTAAGTGCTACCGCGACGAGACGACGCTCAATATGACTGCTGCATCTTTGAGCGAGCATTCGGACAGTCTCATTGCGGTCAATGGAACCGACAAGGTGCTTCCGGTTGCTGCCATTTACGGTCCCAACGGCGGCGGCAAATCGAGTGTGCTCCAAGCCTTCGAGTGCCTTGCTCACACCGTCGTGTACCCGTTCATCCTCATGCGATGTAAGGGCGGCGAGCTTCGTCCGGTGGATGCGAGACCATATCTCTACGATGCCGGCTCAAGAGAGGGACCGACGTCGTTCAAGATCCTCTTCCAAGTAGGTGACTACAGCTATCGTTACATTCTTGCCGTATCCCAGGGGAACGTATCTGAGGAATACCTCCACAGGCGCAAGTCCGGAAGGGGTGCGACGGCAATGTTGTTCGAGCGCGAGGGTGGCTCCATCAAGCTTGGGGCAAGCCTGAATCGCAGGGGCGTAAGCACAAACATCGACGAAATGATGCCATACCTTTCATATCTTGCCATCAACCATGACTTCGAGGCGATCGAGGAGGCGTTCGGCTGGTTTATCCAGGGCACCCAGCTAGACTACTCGCATGCCTCTCAGGAGGACTTCTTCATCGAGGTTAGCGACTCAGATGAGAGACAGAAGATCATCGAGTTGTTCAATGGCATGGGTATCGATGTCGCCGATTTTCGCTTTGAGCACAGTTCGGACGACAAGCTGGTAGGGGTCTACCTCAAACATAGGGTGGACGAGTCCCGTGAGGTTGAGCTGAGCGAGGAGTCCAACGGCACAAAGAAGCTCTTCGGACTGATTCCACGGATTCTTCGCGTGTTGGACGAGGGAACGGTCCTTGTCGTCGATGAGCTTGACGCAAAGCTCCACCCAAAACTACTTCGCTACATCATCCGGCTATTCACCTCTCATGTGACGAACCCGAGGGGTGCGCAGCTTATCTTCACCTCACACGACGTCTCGACGCTCAACAGCGCGGTGTTTCGTCGTGACGAGATCTGGTTTGCAGCGAAGAGCGAAGAAGGGTCGTCGAGACTCTACTCGCTTGCCGATATCGCTGACGTGGACGGTCAGCGCGTCCGCACGCACAACGCGTACGACAAGCAGTACCTCGAGGGGCGTTACGGTGCGGACCCATACCTGAGCAACATGCTCGAATGGGACGGCGGACATGAGCAATAAGCCGCCAAAGCACAGCGAGAGGAAGGCGGCGCGCTCTGCGGCCTCGCGGATGAAGGAGGGGTGGTCGCGCAAGAGACGCCCCGCGCCTTTTGTACCGATAAATCCCGAGCGCCACCTGATCGTGACCGAGGGTACGAAAACGGAACCGCTCTATTTCGAGGCTATCAGGTTGCGTGTCAACAACCGTTATCACGGCCAGTGGGTGACAATGGAAGTTGTCGGTACCGGCAAGCATACCAGGGGACTTCTCGATCGTGCAGTTACCCTGGCGGAGGAAAGTGCCACAGGATTCAGTCACGTATGGGTGGTTCTGGATAAGGACAGCTTTCCCGCCGAGGATTTCAATAGCGTTGTGCAGGGGTGCCAGGACCTTGATGCGGGCGGAGCAGTGTTTCATGCAATATGGTCGAATGAGTGTTTTGAGCTCTGGTATATCCTTCATTTCGAATACCTGCAGACGCCACTGTCAAGGGACGACTATGAAGGCAAGCTGACGGGGTATCTTGACAATCTGGGCATAGGTAGGTATGCGAAGAACCGTAAGGACATGTTCGATGTCCTTGAGCCGAGGTTAAAGGAGGCACAGCGAAATGCCAAAAGGCTCGAGAAGATGAATGAGGGAAAGACGCCGGCCGAGTCATGTCCCGGTACGGCGGTACATCAAATGATTGAGCATCTGCTGCCATACTTCTCGGATGAGGGCAGGCAAAACGCCTCCACTATGTGATGGGTATTAGCCTGATAAACGGTGTTGCCTCATCGCCGCCAAGGGTATATCCGTGCTGGCTGTGTTAACCCTATTTTGACACGGTGCGGCAACCCCCTATTCCCACGTCAACCAATACGGAGAACATGGGGGCGGCTTGGCGAGCAGCTCGATCGGGTCGTCGGAGCGGCAGGCTTCGTGCACCGACGTAAGACAAAAGAGGCAACCGTATCAGAATAGGGTTAACACATCTCTCCTTGATAAGATACTCTTATCAAGGAGGTGCATCATGGTGGTGCATGTGTTCACGGTATCCTCGAAGGGGCAGGTCGTGCTCCCCGTGTCGATGCGTAAGGCAATGGAGATGGAGAGTGGATCCAAACTCGCTGCGTACGCCACGAGGGGTCATCATGCTCAAACCCATAACCGTGCCAGGCGAAGAGAACTTTGAGATCTGGCTCGATGAGGCGTTGGACTGGGCCGAGACGTCGGCCTTGAGGCATCGGAGGTGGATGACGCCATTGTGGCGGTGCGCTCGAGGAGGCGCACATGAGGATTGTTGTCGACGCTAGCGTCATCATATCCGGCGTGTTCTTTGGCGACGCACTGCGTAAGGTCGTGGAGGCCGTGGCCGCGCGCGAGGTAAGCGTCTCGGCAACTCCCGAAAGGGCTGATGAAGCGTGTCGGGTGTTGGAGGTGGAAGAGCCGTTTCGACGCAAAGGGCTCGCAACTTGCATGCAGTCCCATCATGATCTGCCCCATACGCAGGGTCAAGACTATACCAGTGTTCATGATGGCTTCACCGGACACGGGCAGGGAGAAGAGCGTGTTCGACTGCTGCCGTCACCTGATCGTGAGCTCGCGAGGGCTGCTCACTTTTCGTCCGTGACTGACATGCCCATGTGTTAGCGCCAACCTGATCTAGCTCCTTTGTGGCTGGCTCAGACCGACGCTCACAGCAACTATGTCGTGGGAGTGATCGGGACCGATCCCGGCCGATGCGTTTTATGAGCTCGGTATGTCAAGTAAGCTGGCGTATGTATCCAAGTCCTTGTCGGAAAAGACATTGAAGACTACGGTGATCTGGGACCTGGCTGCCCCAAGCCATTCGCGTACCGTACGGACGGCGATCTTTGCGGCCTCCTCTTGCGGAAAGCCGAACACGCCCGTGCCGATGCAGCAGAGGGCTATGGAGGACAATCGGCTCCGGTCCGCTAGCTCCAGACAACTGCGATAGCAGCTGGCAAGCTGCGCGCGGTGCAGGGCCGTCGGGTGTCCGCTCGCGATGGGACCGACCGTGTGGATGACATGTCTCGATGGCAGGTTGTAGGCTTTGGTGATCTTCGCGGACCCCGTAGGCTCCTCGTGGCCCTGGGCGTCCATGATCTTGGCGCACTCCATGCGCAGCTGCACCCCCGCGAAGGTATGGATCGCGTTGTCGATGCAGTGGTGCCCGGGCCGCCAGCACCCCAGCATCTGGCTGTTGGCCGCGTTCACGACGGCATCTGCGGCCAGGGTCGTGATGTCGCCCCTCCACAGGCGGATGCGGGGGTCAGCGGGGCTTGCGGCGGCATCGTCCACCGACGCGGTTCCCGCATCCTCGATGAGCCCCTTGAGCAGCTCGTCCTGCATTCGGAGCCAGCGTTCGTCCGCCGGCATCGGTGGCCTGGTATTGACCAGTGCGCGAAACGCGCTCCATAGCTCATCGGCGCTCCTTGTCGCGGGCGCGTCGATGCCCCGCTCGTCGCATAGACTTGCAACCAGATGTTCCAGCAGCTGCGCTTTACGCTCTTGCTCCATCCTATGCCCCCTCGAAATCGGTCAACGATAGCGCCTCAAAAAGCACTTTGTCGATATCGCCGCTCAGGAGGAACGAACGGCCGTGTATCTCGGCTGGCGCATACGCCTCCCTGTAGTTGACACACGCGTAGCGTGCCTGTGGGTTTGCGTACGTGCGGCGCCAGAAGGGGTACTTCACGATGGCCGGCGTGTTCATTCCTACGCCCAGCTCAAGGTAGAGCACCCTACCCTCGCTGTGAGCGTTGAGGTAGTCACTGTACCGGTTCGCAGCCGCATGCCAGCCTTCGTCCTCCACGAAGGTGTCATCTGCCCTCAGGTTCATGCTCATGGGTTCGCCGCACTTGGGACAGTGCGGTACGAGCTCTGTCGGTACCCGCATGCCGCGCTGTTCCTCGACCATGAGCCTTACAGCCTCACGGTTGTCGTAGGTGACGTTGTGGCAGGGTACGCTGCACTGCCAAAGGCCATAGTCGCCTTGGGTGTAGAACAGGCGCTCCTTCGGGAACCCCGCCAGCTGAAACTGATGGTCCACATTGGTGGTCAGCACAAAGAAGTCCTTGCAGTCCAGCAGCTTAAGCAGCTTTTTGTAGGTGTCCTTGGGCGCCTTCACGTAGCGGTTGTACCATATGTGGCGGCTCCAGTAGGCCCACTGCTCCTCCAGCGTTGGGAAGGGGAAGAAGCCGGCCGTGTACATGTCGGTGAACCCGCGCGCCTCGATGAAGTCGGAGAAGTGGCGCCGGAATCGCTCTCCGTCGTAGGTGAGCCCGGCTGCCGTCGAAAGTCCCGATCCGGCGCCCACCACCACGGCTTCTGCCGCATGGATGACCTCGACGAGCTCTTTTACGTTGTCGTGGGCGTGACCCATCTGCATCTCGATCCTTCAAATCTTTGACAGCTTACTTGCAAACAACGCTGATACGCTGCTGGATATGGTCTCCGGACTCGATCTCGTCCACCATGGCTATGGCGTAGTCGGCATAGGAGATGATGGACTCGTTGCGGTCATTGAGGGTGAGCTCCTCTCCGGCAAGGATATACTCGCCCGTGCGCTCGCCCTTGGCCTGGAAGTCGCCTGCGGGGCTGATGTAGGTCCACCTCACATCGTCGCGCTCGCGCAGGTCGCTCAGGGCCTCGGCCATGGCAGACGCCAGGGGCTTGAACATCTCGGGAAAGTCCGGCGTCTCGGAGACGGTCATGGTGTGCTCTGGGTTCACGTATAGGCTTCCGGCACCACCCACGACGAGCAGACGCGTGTCCGTGCCGGATAGGATGTCGCACAGGTGTGCCAGTGTGGTGGAATGCTGAGGCAGCGTCTCGGGGGTCCAGGCACCGAAGGCGTCCACCACGGCGTCGAAGCCGACGAGGTCCTTAGGCGTCAGGTCCATGATGTCTTTGACCACGACGTTCTCAGCAACGGTCCTGTTCTCGGAGCGTACGAACGCGGTGACATCGTTGCCACGCTCGACGGCCTCTCTCACGATGAGCTGACCCGCCTTGCCGTTTGCTGCCACTACCGCGATCTTCTTGGCCATGATCGGTTCCTTTCCGTTGTGACGCCCTTTGCGCCGTTGCCTTCTGACAGGTTGCATAGTAGAATCAATGCATGCCATATGGAAGTAGGCACTATATTGTGCCGTAGGTACTTATTGGTAACTATTAATGTATCCGCCTGTGTAGGAGTAGTTGAAACATGAACAAGAAGCTCGATACTCTTCCTGCGTGCCCCGTGGAAACCACGCTCAGCCTCATCGGCAACAAGTGGCAGGTGCTCATCCTGCGCGATCTGGGCCTCAACGGTACCATGCGCTTCAAGGAGCTGCAGCGCTCCATAGGCAAAATCTCCCAGAAGGTGCTTACCACAAACCTGCGCTCCATGGAGGAGTTTGGGATCGTGAGCCGCGAGGCGTTCGCTGAGGTTCCGCCGCGCGTGGAGTATTCGCTCACCGAGCTGGGACAGAGCCTCAAGCCCGTGCTCGACGCCATGCGGGTATGGGGCGAGAGATACAAGGAACGCCTGCGTAAGGGCTAGCGCGCATCGAGGGCGCGATGCGGCCGCTAAACTCGACCGTTTGCAAGAAGGCCACGTTTCCCCTGGTCATACGCTATTCCACGTACGCCTTTCAAAGGCTGCGGTCATCGGGCAGAAATGGCCAGTCCGGTCTATCCGCTTCGCGTCCACCAACACTAACGCCTTTACCGTAAATACGTGCACAAAGGTGGCTCTTCGGGGGTTCGTGTGGGTTGACGCTTCGGCGAATCGCGTCGCAACAGCGTGCACATGTGCCCCACTCTGCAACCGGCGACTCACGGAAAGACGCACTCTGGGGGTGTCACTCTCACGGAAAGGCGCGCTCTGCGCCGACGACGCCACCGCGACGTGGCCGAGAGGCGCATTCTGGACGGGCGACGTCACGGAAAGGCGCACTTTGCGTGTGGGCCTCACCAAAGGGCGCACTCTGCATGCGGGCGGTGGCTGCGTCGAGAGGCCATCTTCGCCGATCTGTGTACACTCCTGCATACCCACGGCCGCTCGCGCGGCCGGGCGGGGCCACGGGTCCCACGACGTCGACGGCCCCATGGCCCCGTGATGCTCAGGTGCCCGGACCTGAGGTCCATGCCACCGGGGCGGTGACGCAACCATCCACCTACACGAGCTCACGAAGCCTCACAAAGGTTCAGATATAGAGTGTCATTTCGTGTATGATTCTGATATAAGTAACCGTCATTTGGTGTCGATAGGAGACGAGACGACGGTGCTGGCATGCTGAGTCTTCTTTGAAGGACGCATGTCGTTGGGGCAGGCGCTTGGGTCTGGGCCACATCCTCTATGGCCGGGATATTACGGAGAAGGACGGGATCATCTACCTCCCTTGTACATGGCAATGTTCCTGTAGTGGGGATATCACCGTACCCGCCTTTCGGGGTCTGTGGTGAGAAGGCGATGCCATTGCCTTGGTGGCGCACCAGACGCATAGCGTATCAGCGGTGTACTCGACAGCAAGCGGGCATGTTTGGTTGAATCCGGACGGCAGCGCGGAGGCCTCCCGCCTCGGCAGTGGGTCCGCATGAGATCACCGCACTCTTCAGAGGCAAGGGTGGCGAGGCCATGTGGATACACCGATCCGAAAGACCCCATCTCAAAGATGTGGCCGTCACTGGTCTGAGTTCAGCCACAAATATATATCCTGCTTCGACTGCCTCCATATCTGCTAAGGTAGAAAGATCACGACAGCGACTTTTGGGGGAATCGGCTTGCGGGCACTACAGGCCATCGGTAACAACGCCGCGATCTGCGTGGATGGCAGGGGACGCCAGCTCATCGCCCTTGGTGCAGGCGTGGGTTTTGGCTCCATGCCGCGCGATGTACCTCTCGTCAGCATCAAGCGGACTTTCTATGGCATTGATGACCAGTACCTCGATCTCATTGAGCTCCTCCCTCCCGAAGAGCTCGAGTTTGCCGCACAGTTTTCCGACATCGTCCGCTCGCAGGTGTCGCACGAGCTCTCCCCCAACCTCCCCATAACCCTCGCCGACCATATCTCTTTTGCGGTCAGGCGAGCGCGTGAGCACATGTACGTGCAGATGCCGCTGGCTTACGACGTACAGCAGAACTATCCCGTGGAGTACGGCCTCGGTGAGATAGCTGTCCGCGGTATCAGCAAGACCTTCGGCGTGCGCCTGCCCAAAGGGGAGGCGGTGGGTATTGCGCTCTCTATCGTGAACAGTACCGTCTCATCAAGCGACAAGTCGACGATCAACCAGCGCAGGAAGGATCGTCTCCTCGACTCCGCGACTGCTATCGTGGAGCATGACATGGGAGTCACCGTCAACCGTGACTCATTTGATTACGCCCGCTTTGCTACCCATGTATGCTACCTCATCGAACGCGTGGCCGCAGGGAGCCTCCTCGACACGAAAAGCTCCGACCTCTATCCTATGCTCTCAAGGCAGCATCCCCATGAGACTACCTGTGCCGCCAAGATTGGCGCCATCCTCGAGCAGACCTACGGTAACACGCTCACCGAGGAGGAGCTCGTCTATCTTATCCTGCACGTCAGTCGCGTCGTGGTGCGCGCCAAGGACGGGTGACGCCGCGAGCCTTGCGACACGGAAAGTTCCTTGTTGACATTTTCGCGAAACGGTGCATACTAGTTCTCAGCTATTGGGTGTTACACGCGAGGACTCGCGGGGCATTACCAAGGCAACGGCGTTCGCTACAAGGTAGCGGTCGGTTTTCGTTGTTGGTAGGTCTCGGGGCCTTTTCCATACCGTGACATTCCATCTTTCCCATCAACGCCGCTGTCTTGGTTCTCCTCTTCGCCTGTAACGAGAAGAGAAGGGAAGACAGATGGCAGTTGGCAACGAGAAGGTGGCAGCAGATGTTCTGGTCGCAGTGGGTGGTAAGGAGAATGTCACGACTGTGGCACACTGCATGACGCGCTTACGCCTCAATCTCAAGGATCAGTCAATTCCCGATGACGATGAGGTCAAAGAGATCAAGGGAGTACTCGCTGCCCAGTGGGTTGGCGACCAGTACCAGGTCGTGATAGGTCAGAATGTCCCCAAAGTCTATAACGAGCTCATTAAGCTCGGCGTCGCTGCTAGCGGTCCCATAGATGAGAGTCTCGGCGACGCACCCAGGGAGAAGCTCACCGCCAAATCGATCGGAGGTAGTATCCTCAACTACCTGTCCAAATCGATGGTACAGCTTATCCCCATCATGATGGTTGCGGCAGTGTTTAGAACCATCGCGGCGGTTTGTGGACCGACCATGCTCAACCTTTGGGCGGCAGACTCCGACACCTACAACCTCTTCTACAACTGGCTCTATAGCGCTGGGTTCTACTTCATGCCGGTCATCCTCGGTTGGTCTGCTGCCAAGGTCCTCGGAGCGAGCCCTGTTCTCGGCATGATGCTTGGAGGCGTGCTTATTGCCCCCGAGTTCATGACCATGGTAGACGTGGGCATGACCACGACCGCCGTATACGGCCTTCCTGCGGTTGTCAATAACTACAGTAGCACTGTCCTGCCCATTCTCCTCTGCATCCCCGTCCTGTGGCAGATCGAGAGGTTCTTCAAGAAGGCCATTCCTGACATCCTCTCTACGATGTTTGTCCCCTTTCTTACCATGCTTATAGTGGTTCCCATCTCTCTTTGCGCCCTCGCTCCCATCGGCTCCGTCCTCGGCACCCTTCTCGGCAACTTCCTCTTTGGCCTTGGTGAGAGGGGCGGTATCGTTGCCATCATTACCATGGTTATCGTTGGCGGTCTCTGGGAGTTCCTTGTCATGACTGGCATGCACCAGGTTCTCATCGCGCTGGCGCTTGCTAACATGGCTACCGGCGCCTGTGACTCCTGCATTATGGTTGCTGCGGGGATGGCTTCCTTTGCCTGCTACGGCATGGCCCTCGGTGCAGCACTCAGGGTTAAGCATCCCGACGAGAGGGCGGAGAACTTCAGTTTTTTCGTCTCCGCCGTCGTTGGTGGTGTGACTGAGCCGACCCTCTATGGCTGTGGCTTCAGACACATGCGTACGTTCGCAGGCCTCATTGCCGGCGGCGTGGCGGGCGGGCTTGTTGCGGGTGTCCTTGGCCTTGACGTCTACGTCGTGAGCAACGCGAGTATCCTCTCGTTCTTTGGTTATGTAGCCGGTGGTGCACAGAACATCGTCGCCGGCGTCATCTCCATGGTCGTCGCCATCGCCGTGTCTACCCTCGTGACGTTCCTCTTTGGCTTTACCAAGGAGGAGCTCGACACCAGTGCCGAGGCAGCACGGCCCGTCGCGTAAGACATATCCTTGGTTTGTGGCCGCTGCGATGCGCTACAGTGGCTCCGCTGTACTGGCCGCGCTATCTTCGAGAGGAAAAACCAATATGAAGCAGCTCCTCATCCGTGCCGATGACATGGGTTACAGCTATGCGGTGGACCTCGGCATTGCCCGCACCGTACGCGAGGGTCTCGTCCGCTCCGTAGGGGTCATGCCCAACATGCCCGAGGCCGGGCGCGGCTGGTCGTGGATCTCTGATCAAAACGTTGCCGTCGGACAGCATACCAACGTCTGCCTCGGCAGGCCGTGCGCAGATCCCAGCAAGATCGGCAGCCTTCTGCAGGAGGGCGGCGAGTTCAAGAGCAGCCAAGAGTACCGAGACCGCTTCAAGGAAGGGCACGACTTCGTGGCGTTCGATGAGGCGGTCATCGAGATCGAGGCCCAGCTTGAGCGCTTTTGCCAGATCGCGGGTCGCGAGCCTGACTACTTCGAGGCGCACGCAGTCCAGAGCGTCAACCTCATGCGCGCCATCTCCCATGTGGCGGAAAGTCACGGCCTCAAGGAACAGCCCGTCTCGTTTGATCCCAGAGCCACCGTACGTTGCGGCTCGACCGACGTTCGCATGGTGATGCGCTCCATGTTGCCTGGCTACAGCCCCAAAGCTGCGATCAAGGATGCCGTCGGGGACATGGTGGACGGGGAGACCGTGGTCTTCGTCTGTCACCCCGGCTACCTCGACCAGTTCATTCTCACTCACTCCTCGCTCACCGAGGACCGCACCAAGGAGGTCGATGCCCTCATCGACCCCGAATTGCGCTCATGGCTCGAGGCGCAGCCCGACCTCAGGCTCGTAGACTACCGGGACCTGTAGCCCCATCCGCTCGCGTGCAGGGGCCTGAGCCAGACGCTCCGACGTGCTCGCCAACCATGGTTCTGACTCGGAGATGAGCTGGCGGATCCTGACGCAAGCGCCATCGGGTCCTCGAGCAACCGCCCCGCAGCCTGGCGGGCGGTTGCTCGGACGTATTTGCCCAGTTGGCTCCTTTTTCATAGTGCCCCGCAATCTGGCGGGCGGTTGCCTACGTGCACGGGCGCCGCGCGCGTGCCACCCTCGGGTGGCAATCACTGTCTTTTACGCCGCCCGCCAACGTTTCGTGCTTGTATGGGGCTCTGGAAATGGGGCCACAAAAGGCTGAAGGCCAGTGGCCTTGGCGTGGCAGGACGTGGGGAGGATAGCCGATGGGTACAGCGAGACACGCAATGGGAATGGGATGTGGGCGAGGGTCATCGGGGTTTCTGAGGGCGCTTCACGCGGAGTTGCTGAAGCTGCGCTCCTATCCCGTGATGTGGGTGACGCTTGGGCTTACGGTCTCCATCTCGATGCTTGCGGGCGCCTACCTCACGCACACGGCGCTCGTCCATCCCGAGAACGCCGGGGGACTGACCCCCACGTCTGCCTACCAATACGTGTTTTCCGTGTCACGGCTTGGGTTTGTCCTTGTCGGCTGCCTTATGCTGCACGTGGAGGAGGGAACGGGGCTGGCCTCCTCCCTACTCGCGGTTCCGCGAAGGGGGAGGCTCCTTGCCGCGAAGATTGCGGCAACCGTCGCGATCACCCTCCCTGCGTCGCTGGCCTCGGCCGGCGGGGCATATGCGGCGCGTACGGTTGCCCTTGTGGTCCACGGGGTCTCGGCGGCTCCGACCGACGCAGACCTTCCCCAACTCGTCCTGCTCGTTACCTGGTGGGTGGAGCTTGCCCTGCTCGTGATGTGCGCGTCGGTCTGCGTGAGGAGGTCCCTGCCTGTCATGGCGGTGACCATCGCTATGCTCCTGATGCTCTCCTCCATCCTCTGCACGATCACCAAGCTCGCGAACTGGCTTCCCGACCAGCTGGTGAGCGGGCTCCTCCGGTCCCTCTCGAGGGGAGAGGGCGTCGGGCTCGCCCCCATCGTCGCGATGGTGGCTTGGCTTGTCGTGGTCTACGCGGGAGCCCGCGTGTCCATAGCCAGGTGGGGCGTGTAGGTAGGCACATAGGCGTGTGTAGGTAGGCACATAGGCAAACGATACGAAAGGAAGTGGCGACATGATAGATGTGCGAGGGCTGACGAAGTCCTATGGCGGAAGGAAGGCGGTGGATAACGTGAGCTTCACGGCTGCGGCCGGGCGCGTCACGGCACTGCTCGGTCCAAACGGCGCCGGAAAGACCACCACCATACGCGTCCTCCTTGGGCTCGAGCGGGCCGACTGTGGCGTGGCCCTCGTTGACGGGAAGGCTTACCGCGACCTTACAGCCCCGCTTCGCGAGGTGGGGGTGCTCTTTGACGGATCGGGGGCCGCAGGGTTTCGCACTCCCCGGGCGCACCTCGCCTGGCTCGCCGCCAGCAATGGCATCGATCGGAGGCGCATAGCCAAGGTCTTGGATGAGGTGGGCCTTGCCTCGGCTGCGAGCAAGCGCGTCTCGACCTTCTCGCTCGGCATGGGGCAGCGCCTGGGAATCGCCGCCGCGCTACTCGGGGATCCCAAAACCGTGGTGCTCGACGAGCCCATGAACGGATTGGATGCCGAGGGGATACGCTGGGTCCGATCCCTCGTTCGTAGGCTCGCAGGTGAGGGCAGGACGGTCCTCGTGACGAGCCACCTGCTGCATGAAGTGCAGGAGACGGCCGACGATTTGGTGGTCATGACCCAAGGGCGCATCGTAAGGCGGGGTGTGACCTCTGAGCTCGTCGCCGGGCATCGCGACCTGGAGGAGGCCTACTTCGACTGGACTGCCGGTAAGGGAGAGTACGTGTCGAGAGACTCCCGTGACGGCGGGAGTCTTTCTGGGAGGGAGGCGTCATGACGGGCGTACGAGGAGGCGTTGGCTTTGGCTGCTACCTGAGGGCCGAGGCTGTCAAGCTGCTCAGCCATCGTGCCATCATGGTTGTCGCGCTCCTCTCCCTTGCGACGAGCATATCTATCACGTGGTTCGATACGCCAGTGGTGGTCAGGCACATGCAGGAGGGAAGCAGACTTCTGGCTCCTGGCCTGACCTACGAGGGCATGGGGTTCGACATGGTGCCCCTCTGCGGGCTCGGCATGGTGGCTGTCGGTGTGCTCTGCGCCTCGGGGGAGTATCGCGACCACGGTCTGCGGACGAGCCTTTTGGTCATGCAGAAAAAGCTTCCCCTTCTGGTCGCGCAGACCCTTGTCTTGACGCTGTTCTGCCTGGTCGTTGCAATGGTGTCGGTTATCAGCCTGTCGCTTGTCTCGCAGTGGAGGCTCGGGGAGCTCTCGGTGATAAGGGAGGGGATTCCCGCAGAGCTGGCTCTTCACTGGGTGGGAGGGACCTTCTACCTGGTTGTTTGCGCGCTCATCTCCTTCTTCTTGACGCATGCCTTCCGTGACGCGGCCGTCCCGCTGTTTATCATGACCGGCATGTCGCTCATGACCTTTATCCTGCTGTCGATCACGACACTCACGCGCTGGCTGCCCACCGTGGTGGGAGTGATGCTCTTTGAGCCTAACCTCGTCACGAGCTCATACCCCGAAGTGGCCATGTCTGTGCCAACTGCCGTGGCGGTCTTGGTCGGATGGACAACCCTGTCGGGCGCGATCGCCTTCGTGCTGTTTGCCCGCAGGTCGGCCCAGTAGCTTGGGAGGGTGGACGTGGGCTATCATGGGTCTGGTGGTGGGATTGGGACTGGGTGAGTTGGCTGGTGCGAGTGGTGAGGCGGCGCGTGTCGTACGCCACGGGCGCCATGACCGTGCCCATGTGCCTGCGGTCGTGAGGCTTGTCGCTGATAGGAGTGCCATGATGGGGACGAGTCGTCTGCCGAGAGGGTCATTTCGCAGATTTGCCCTGATGCTCTCTGCCGCCCTCGTCTTGGTTGGCCTCACACTTAGCGTGCCGCAGGCAAATGACTCCCCGACCATCGCCTGGGCTGCCATTGCGCTCGTGTCCATCTTCATCGCGCTATTCGCCTGCGTCCTGTGGCTTGCCTTCGATGCCACCCGCTCACAGATTGAGCGCAGACGCGCGCTGCGCCGCGCCGAAACATATGACAGGATCCGCCGCGAGGCCGAGACCCGAGCCCGTGTGGCGGGTGAGCTTCATGACAGCGTCGGGCACGACCTCACTGCGATCATCGCGCTCGTGGAGGGCGCGAGGGCGGCAGGGCAGGGTGCGGGCGAGGTCCTCGACCGGGTGAGCGAGCTTGCCCGCGCAGGCCTCGCGGACACGCGTCGGGCCGTCGCCGCCCTCGAGGCGCCGGAGGGGACGGCAGTGACGGTTCCCGAACGCTCTTGGGGGCAGATCGCCCGCCTGCCCGAGCGGGCGCATGCCGCCGGCGTCGCCGCCCCGTTCTCTGAGACGGGGCGCAGGCCCACTGACGGCGTCCAGTCTGAGCTTGCATACCTGGTGGTGCGTGAGGGCATCACGAACATGCTGCGCCACGCCCAGGACGCAGGCTGCGTCGTCGTATCGGTCGATCATCGCGCTGACGGCTGCTGTGCCGTGGCGGTTCGCGACGATGGCAACTGTGGCGACAGGGCAGGTGAGGGTCCCCGTCCTGCGGGAAAGGACGCTGGGACGGGACTGCACCGCCTCAAGGAGCGCTTGGTCGCCCTGGGCGGGTCTCTCTTGTGGGGACCCGACGAGGGCGGATGGTCCCTCGAGGCCCTCATCCCCCCTGCAAAGGACCAGCTGTGTGGGGACGAAATCCAACCGTGCCAGGACGGGGGACAGCCGTGCCAGGATGAGAGCGCTTGATGATACGGGTGATGCTGGTAGACGATCAGCGGGAGGTGCGAGACGGGCTCACGCTCATGATGTCCAAGTTTGCCGATCTTCACGTAGTCTCGCGCTGCGCGAACGGCGCTGAGGCTATGGAGGAGCTGCGTTGCCTCGACGCGTCTGGCGCGGCGCTGCCTGACGTCGTCCTCATGGACGTGCGCATGCCCGTCATGGACGGCATAGATGCCACGCGTCGCATCGTGCGCTCTTGGCCCTCCGTCCGCGTGCTTGTCCTCACCACCTATGACCAAGACGACTATGCGTTTGGCGCGCTTGCCGTTGGGGCGTCCGGGTTTCTGCTTAAGGACTCGGCGGTCGGCACGATCGTGGGGGCGATCCGCTCGGTGGCGGCAGGCGACGCTGTGCTTTCCCCGCGCGTGACACGCGAGCTCATAGCGCGGGTCATTCCCAACCGTGCGCCATCTGCCTCCGACCGCTTCTCCGTGCTGCCGCCGCGAGAGCTCAAGATGGCCGAGCTCGTCTCTGAGGGCCTCTCCAACGCCGAGATAGCCGAGCGACTGTCTATAGAGGCTTCGTCGGTCAAGCGCTCCATCACGCGTATCCTCTCAAAGCTTGGGCTGAGGGATCGCGTGCAGATAGCCGTAGCCTGGTACAAGGCTGGGCGCTTCTCGTGACCTTGGTGCATGCAGACAGGTTTGGTAGGCTTGTGGCTTCGGGCTCTGCGGTCAGTTGCTCGTGGCGTCTCGCGCGGCGTCGCCTTGCACAGCGGCGTCTCGCACGGCGTCGTTCGTCCTTCCCAAAATGCGCTTTTCCGTGAGTGCCCGGGCACAGAGTGCGTCTTTCCGTGAGGCGACGCCACGTTTGTGCAGGTGAGGAAAAGCGCACTCTACGGAAAAGCGCATTCTGCGACCACACCCTCACGGAAAAGTGCATCCTGTACGTTGGATCTCACGGAAAAGCGCATTCTGCACGTTGGATCTCACGGAAAAGCGCACTCTGCACGTTGGATCTCACGGAAAAGCGCACTTTGGCTCGCTCGCCCAGAGCTCGCCTCACGGAAAACCGCATTCTGCGCTCTGCGGACGCCTGCCCCCGCAGACGCCTATCTCCGCGATACCTGCCCTGGCGATGCTCTTCGAACGCTTGAGACTCCTCCTGTCATGTGACCTACAATGTAAGAGGGGAGCGGGAAGGAGACCATCAAACCATCCCTAGGTCTGAGCCCTGTTCTCTCGAAGACTTGCGTTCTCGTCCGTTTGGGGTGCTTGCATATGGCTGGCTTCTTTGTCGTGTTGCTCGGGTTTTGGTTTCTGCTCGCACTTGTGGCCATCGGATTCATCCTTGCAGGCATCATCGTCTCTGCCGTCTTTGCCGCCGGTGCAAGGGGGCGTGCCGCGCGGGGAGAGACCCTCGGCGCCAAGAAGGCCATCCCCATCGTCCTCTTCATCCTTGGTTTGATTCCGCTCACCCTCGTGATCGGTGCGGTTATCTTCATTGCTGTCTTGGACGCTCCGTACAAGGCACAGCGGGATATATCGGACAGGGCCTATGCCTACGTGCACTCACATGATGCCGAGGGACTTGCTCGCATGCTTGACTCGCAGCCTGGTGTCGCCGTCGGTGACCCTTCGGACCAGCGTGCTGTGAGCCTCGGGCAATCACTCTTGGATCTAGCGATCAAAGAGGACGATCCGTCAACGGCCAAGGTTCTGCTCGACCGGGGTGTCACGCCTGATGGAAACGATCTCAGAGCCGCGTGCAACTGGGAGGATGGGGGCGCGTCTGGCCCTCATGCGGAGTCGACCCTCCAGTCTGGTAAGGACACCTATAACCCCCAGCTTGTCAGTGTCCTGCTGGATGCGGGAGCGCCCGCCGGCGAGCCCACCGACAGGCCTCCGATCAACTCTTTTGTTGTCTCTATGTGCGGAAACGGCATCGATGACACCGATATGGCGATTCTGAGAAGGATGCTTCAGCAGGGAGCCTCCATAAGCGCAGTGGACGGCGGTGGGTGGAGGGCCATCGATCGCTTTAACGAGGTGCTGGGGTGGGGATGGGGAAAGAGGGCGCTCGCGGGCCAGGACGACAAGGTAGCCGAGGTGCAAGAGCTTCTTACACCCAAGGGCTAGGTTCTGGTCGACAGCGCCGCCTCATGGTCGAGAGTATCATTAGGCTGCTGTCTCGTAGGTCTTCATGCTCCGCAAATTCTGGAGCGGGAGGCAGCGGGCACCTTGGTCGGCATCCGTTTCGGCCAAGGCGACCTGCGGACGCACGCATACCGAAGTCTGTCATGCCCTATCGTACCTTTTCCGCAGCCGTTGCCCGAACTCTGCCAGCTCGGCGCGCAACGCGACTGGCTCCAAGAGCTCGATCCCGTCACCGAGCGATAGGACCCAGGTCATCGCCTGCTCTTGGCAGGAAAAGCCGGCAGAGAAGAGCAGCATGCCGTCCTCGCACTCCGTGAGGGAGGTCGGCCCGAACTCCTCGATGAGGCGCCAGCGGCATTGAGGCTGGACTCGTGCCCTCACCCGACACCTCTTTGGGAAGACACAATCGCCCGACAGCTGGGGGAGAGGGGCCTCTCTGCTCGCGAAGGGACTCTCGACCTTCATGTCGGTCATGCGGCTCAGCTTGAAGAGGCGAAAGTCATCTCGCAGCTCGCAATATCCCCATACGTACCAGCTCGACCACTCGAAGATAAGGTAGTAGGGGTCGATGGTCCTGTGCGTCTCGCCTGATGGCGCAACGTAGAGAAACGACAGGCTCCGCTGTTCCTCGATGGCTCCGTGGACCATCTCGATGCGTTCAGAGACGGTGGCCCTGTCCCAGGCCGCAAGATTGATGAGAACGTGCTCGTCTGCGGTGATTGTCGTCGAGGAGCCTGCGGACAGCTTCTCCATGAGCGCGGCATAGCGCCTGGTCTTGCTTGCGCTATCAAGCCCCCTCAGCCCGGCAAGGATGGACTGCAGGTCAGCCGAGGTCAGCGCGGTCTTATCGAGGCGGTAGCCTTCCATGATGCGGATCCCGCCACGCACGCCTCGCGTTGTCTGTATGGGGATGCCCGCCATGTTGAGCGAGTCGATGTCACGGGCTATGGTGCGTCTGGACACCTCGAAGAGCTCCGCTAGTTCTGGGGCGGTCATCTTGTCTCGCTGTAGCAGGACGGAGAGTATGCCTACGAGCCTGTCGACTTTCAAGACGTCTCTCGCAACCTCATCGTCGCGAACCGCCGCTCGTGCGGGCTCACCTCGGTGGCTAGAGCGCGCACTGTGCGAGGATGGAGTCGATCCTGCGGATGTCTATCCCTCGCCCGAGCTTTATCGTCACCTGTCCGAGGAGGGTCCACATACACAGCTCGGAGTTGTAGTCCACTATCATGCCCGAGTTTGTGGAGACCCAGGATATGACGGATTTCCAAGGTAGGGAGTACATCTCGACCTTCTGCCCCGTCATGCCCTCCGCATTTCTGATGATGAGCCGGTGGCTGGTGAGGATGGCCTTGTCCCGTATTGTCTTGAAGGCGGTGCATGCCTCCTCGCCGGGGACGAGCATGTCCTCCACATCCTTTGGAACCGCGCACTCGGACATGAACGTCCACTCCATGGTTTGCTCGATCGACATGGCTCCTCCTTGGTCGCGCCGTTTGTCTTTCTCCCATCCGAACGACTTAGATCCTACCCCATCCTTTACCTGGGCCGAGGTGATGGCCCATCCTTCGGGAAGGCTTTGAACTCCCGTCTTGAGGCGGGCGATGCCTTGGGTAGGGGAGTGGCAGGGCGGATTGAGATGGGCACCAAGGGCGCCAGGGCCTCTGATGGCCCCGGCTGCTCAGATGCCGCGCCTGGTGGTGGGCCTGTCTGAGTCCCTACAGCACGTGCTGGGCTATGATGGCGTCTATCTTGTTGAGGTCCACGCCACGCCGTATCCGTATTGCCATCAGTTCGCCGGACATCCATATGCGTAGCGTCGAGCTGAACTCAGTTATCTTGTTGGAGTTCACGAACGCCCAGGAGCTGACGGATTTCCAAGGAAGGGAATAGACCTCGGTCGACTTCCCCGTTATGGGCTCGATATCCTTGATGATGAGGCGACGGTTCGTCAGCACAGCCCTGTCCCGTATCGTCGTGAAGGCCGCAGCCGGCTCCTCGCCAGGCACGAGCATGCTGCCCATGTCCCTTGGGATGTCGCACTCTGACATGATTGTCCACTCCATGGCCGCGTCTACTTGTTGCATGGTCTCTTCTCCTTGAATTCTCATCCGCGCGCTTCTTGCGCCCGATAGCCCAAAGCCTAGCTCATTTCTCGTCGGGTTGTGATGGACTATCGCGCCCATGTCCGCAAGCCATGGTGGGCTTACCGAGGCGTCACCTCTTGACGTTGTCCCTACCCGTTGGCGAGCTCTACGCCGGCGGCGCGAAGGCGTCGCTTCGTTTTCTCGAACGCGGCCTCGTTTCGAGATGCCACAGCCCGCACGTTGACCGTTGCGCCGAGACTGTTTGCAAGGGCGCCGAGGGCGGTCGCCTTCACGCAGTGGTTGCCGTCAATACCAATGATCTCGACCTCGTCGGCCCCCATGTCGCGCAGCGCCCGCAACAGGCCGGAATTCGAGAAGGCGTTGGAGCGTTTCTTGTCAAACAATAGGTTCGAGACGACGTTGAGTCCCGCTCCCAGCTCCTTCTCCTTTGCGGATGATTCCCAGGGCAGCTTGTTCACGATGTAGATGACGTTCTTGGATGCATAGCGACCGATGATGTCGTTGCAGGCCTCGATGAGTCCCTCGGTGTTGCGGCCCTTCATAACGTCGGTCTGGACGTCGACAACCAGCAGTGCTCTCATGGCGGTCCTTTCAGGTGCGAGGCCTGTCGGATAGATATGGGACCTGTCAGGCCTTGGGTGGATAGGGCGTGGCAAGCATACTACACACTCCTGCCGCTAGGGCCAAACTGCACTTTTTGGTGAGGTGCCGCCCGCAAAATGCGCCTTTCTGTGAGGCGACGGGCCCAGAGTGCGCCTTTCCGTGAGGTGCCGTCACGTTTGCCCAGGTGAGGAAAAGCGCATTCTACGGAAAGACGCATTCTGCATCCTCAGAGTCACGAAAAAGCGCATTCTCCAACCGACGCCTCACCGAAAAGCGCAGTCTGCCTTCGCGCCGGTGGCCAAACTGCGCTTTTTGGTGAGGGTGTTACGGAAAAGCGCACTCTGCGATCTCCAAACCAACCAGACTGTGCCTTTCCGTGAGGTGTCGCCCCAGAATGCGGTTTTCCGTGAGGGTGACGCCCGCAAAATGCGCTTTTCCGTGAGGTGCCTACTCCAGAGTGCGCCTTTCCGTGAGGTGCCGCCACGTTTGCCCAGGTGAGGAAAAGCGCATTCTACGGAAAGACGCATTCTGCGACCACACCCTCACGGAAAAGCGCATTCTCCAGCCGACACCTCACCGAAAAGCGCAATCTGCATCCACAACCCGCTCGTCGTGCTGTGGGAGTCGTGCACGTATGCACTTCATGCGCTTCGTGTGTCACAACGTGCGACCATACCTGCGCGGACAGGCAGGACCTCGTTGTAATGCTATCGGGTAGTCCCTGTCAGTCGTCCCAGCTGAAGTTCTCCCTCCCGGCACCAGCCTCGAAGTGGTACGTGACGATACCGCGATCGACGTTGGAGCACGGGCCGTTGTCATACTTGAGACTGACCTTGTCTCCCGCCCCGTCTATGTGAAACGCCTGCCTGTTCATAGCTGTTGGGGCCAGCAGTGCCGCCTCGACGCCTTCCGTGAACCAGGCGGGCGCCGTTCCCGCATAGGAACTCACCTCGCTGGCAGCCTTTGACTTGTGGGGTACCCCCTGGGTGGTTCCGTAGCCCAAGGCGATGACGCCTACGATCTTCCCGTTGACGCCGGCGGCTCGCGCAGCTCTCTTGGGACTGTACGTTCCGCCGACAAACCAGCTGTTCAGGCCAAGTTCTTGTGCGAACAGCATAAGGTCGGCCCCGCACCATCCCAGGCGCTCTTCGATGCCAGGCTCATCCGTACCAGCCATGACCAGGTAGTTTCTCACGTTCTTGGACATGAATAGCTTGGCTAGGAGGTTGAGGCAGCTGCTGCCATCCCTGACCAGTCGTATGTTGGTCGCGTGCTCCTCGTTAAGCCGCTGTACACGCTCGTTGAGCTGGGTGGCCGTGCTCTCGAGCATCGGCTCTGTGGTGTACCTGCGCACCGTGTGACGGTCGCGCATCGCCTTGCTTATGGACATAATGCTCCTATCTCCCCTCCAGAGGGACGACGATATGAGACCTTGCGTGATGATATGAGACCGCATGCATGATATTTCATGAGACTACAGCGAGGTTAGGGCGCCTCGGCGCATAAGGGGTGGTTTGTACCTCCTCGGTCATGCACCTCTCTGTTCGCGCAACTTGATCCCGCATGCTCGAGAAACGACTCGAACGCAGCACTCAGGTGCTCCATGAGTTCTCCATCGGAGAATCCTGCTCCCACGGCCAGCATGCTCGCGAAGCCGTGTGTGTACACCATCATGTCGATGTACAGAGCGTGCGCTGCGGCAGGCGTCAGGTTGTAGCGCTCCGAGATCTCCTCTTCCACACCCGGCTGCGAGACACGGGAAAAGAACTGCTCGATGCTTCCCGCGCTCATATATTGGGAGTGGTAGAGAAACTCGAAGAGCCTCGGCTCCTCTTGGGCGATTCTGATGTGGGCCAGTCCGTTCGACTCAAAGACAGTCTTCGCGTCGTGGGCATGCATCTTGTTGTATTCGGCCACCCACTCAAGCGCCCTCTCATACAGTGACTCCATGAGTCCTTCCATCCCACCAAACCGGCTGTAGAGCGGCTGGGCCGAGCAGCCTGCGGCGTCTGCCACCCTCCGCGCAGTCACGGACTTGTAGCCGTTGCGCATTACGATGCCAAGTGCCGCGTCGAGTACCTCATCCTCACTAAAGCGCTGTCGTCCCATACGACGGTCCTGTTCAATAACATCTGTAATATTACAATCGTTATATTACAGATGAAAAAGAACTCTGTCAAGCGGTTGCCTGCGGCCACCTGTGGTCATCCGCTATGTTTGCATGATCGCTGTGCTGTAACATGCGCCACAGGTTCATCGAGGAAAGCGCAAGGCAAACCAGTTTGACGAACTGTAGGCACACCCACCCTGCCAACGTACAGTCAAATAGCTCGCCGCACCTGATTTGTGCGCGGTGCTAGACGGCCAGCTTCTCCACGACGGGCATCCGTGTCGTATCGAGCGTTTTCAGCTCGTACGCCGTCTCTAGATTCAGCCAAAACTGAGCCGTGGTACCGAGCGCCTCTCCGAGCAGCCATGCCATCTCTGCCGTGATGGCACGCCGTCCGTGGACGATGTCGGACAGGGCCGACTGAGGCCTTCCGATCGCCTTGGCCAAACGGTACTGGCTAATACCCATGGGCTCGAGAAACTCCTCCAACAAGATCTCCCCGGGAGTCGAGACGAAATCATATATGGTAGCCACAGAACTCAACCCCTCTCGCTTCGCCGCTCTCCCATGTGAAGCACAACCTCCACTGATCGCTGATTCTGACGCAGCGTTGACCCGAACGACTTCCATCGACGTCCTCGAGTCGTTTTCCGGGAGGAATGCGCAAGTCATCCAGCTTGCTTGCTGCGTCCAAGATCTGCAACGTGCGGTAAACTGCTCTTCGTACACTCGGGGGGACTCGTCTTGGGGGAAACGATACGGGGTCGTCCCAAAATAGGGCCAAGTCCTTGTCCGCAAATTGCATCTGGTCTCCCAGGTTCCGTCTCGTAGTTGCGATGCTACTGTATTTCGGCAGTATTGTCAACAGCACCGTTGGTAAACGTACTGCATGAGGACGAATACCATATGAGGATGGGGAACGTGCCAATCCACACCCGTCTTTTACGTCCGTCCCTTTGGCCGCGCCGGCCCTTTGGTTGCGCAGTTCCTATGGTTTCGCGCCGACGCTGCCCTTTCGACGACGCCGCCTTGTCGTGGGGTTACCGTTGACCTTGAATGCCGAGGGACAGATGTCTGCGCAGGGGCAGCTGCCGCACTGGGGATGCTGGGCCGTACAGGTCTCTCGTCCAAAGTGGATCCACTGCTCGTTGACTGGTCCCCAGAGCTTGCGTGGGAGCAGCTCGAGCAGGTCCTGCTCGGCGGCAAGGGGTGTGGGGGCGCTCGTGAACTTAAGCCTGACCGCGATGCGGTACACATGCGTGTCGACGGCGATGCCGTCCACGATGCCGAAGGCCTTGTTGAGTACGATGTTGGCGGTCTTTCTCCCCACCCCCGGCAGGCGCACGAGCCCGTCCATCGTATGAGGCACCTCGCCCCCATAGTCGCCCATGATCACCTGTGACGTGCCCACGCAGTGCTTTGCCTTCGAGCGCCAGAAGCCGATGCTGCGGATGGCCTCTCCCAGCTCGCCTATGTCGGCCTGAGCCATGGCGGCCGCATCTGGCCAGCGCCTGAAGAGCTCGGGCGTCACCTTGTTCACGGCTGCGTCCGTCGTCTGTGCGGAGAGAAGCACGCAGATTACCAACTCGAAGGGGTTTGTGAAGTCGAGTGCACTCTTAGCGTGGGGATAGATCCTGCCCATGCGTCGGCAGAACTCGATGGCACGTTCTCGCTTGGATGTCTTTGACTCTCGTGGCATGCCGCTCCTCTCGCGAACCTGTATTCATTGTATCCGCCTGACATGGCGCGGCAGCGCGGCATCTGGCGTTGTGCCGACGGCCTGTCACCCGCGCCTCCGATGCGTGCGACGGCCTCTGCCTGCAAGCTGTCCAGAAAAGCGACCGTTCCAAAAAAGTCGACATTTCCAGAGGAAAAGTGAAATAGAATACGTGTTATGGTCTTATGCTAGGCGTTGTATGCGCCTCTCGTCCTACACCAAGGCCCGCGCTGGGGCCGCAAGCCAGGGAGGATATACATGAGCGTTCCCATAGAGAATCTGCTCATTACCAAGGACGACCTCTACATGATGGGAGAGGGCCGCTGGTATCGCAGCTACGAAAAGCTAGGAAGCCATCCTGCGACGACGTTGGGCGTCGAGGGCTATAACTTTGCCGTCTGGGCACCCGACGCCAAGAGCGTCCGGGTCATCGGCGAGTTCAACGACTGGAGTCAGGAGGGGATCTACCTGGAGCCCACCAAGACGGGGGGCATCTGGCGGGGCTTCATCGAGGGTGTGCAGGAGGGCCAGCTCTACAAGTACCTCATCGAGACACCAAATGGCGACTTACTTTACAAGGCAGATCCCTACGCGTTCAGCGCCGAGTGTCCTCCGGGGACGGCGTCGCGCACCGCTGACATCGAGGGCTATGAGTGGACCGACGGCGCTTACCTGAAGAAGCGGGCAAAACGCACGATGCTCAAGGAGCCGCTCAACATCTTTGAGGTGCACCTGGGCAGCTGGAAGCGCCACGACGACGGCCTTGCGGGAAACGGTGATCCCGATAGCGACGATCACAGCGGCTCGTACCTCAGCTACGACGAGCTGTCCGTTGAGCTCGTGGATTACGTCAAGCAGATGGGTTACTCCCATATCGAGGTCCTGCCCGTCATGGAGCATCCCTTTGATGGCTCCTGGGGCTATCAGGTGACGGGCTACTACGCGCCCACCAGTCGCTATGGTACGCCCAAGCAGCTCAAGCACTTCATCGACGCCTGCCACGAGGCCAACATTGGCGTTATCCTCGACTGGGTGCCTGGTGGCTTCTGCCGCGACGAGCACGGCCTCGTGCACTTTAACGGCGGAAAGCTCTACGAGAAGGAAGAGCACCCCAACTGGGGCACCTTCAAGTTCGACCTAGGGCGCCCGGAGGTCCGCACCTTCCTGATATCGAACCTCCTCTACTGGATAAGCGAGTACCATGCCGACGGCATGCGCATGGATGGGGTCACGTCGATGCTCTACCTCAACTTTGGCATCGATGATCCTCGACTCAAGAAGTTTAACGAGAAGGGGACCGAGGAGGACTTCGTCTCCATCGAGTTCGTTCGGGAGTGCAACGACACCGTGGGCAAGTACTATCCCGACGTCATGATGATCGCCGAGGAGTCTACGGCCTGGCCGCTCGTCACCTATCCCTCCTCCGACGGTGGCCTGGGATTCCACTTCAAGTGGGACATGGGGTGGATGAACGACACCCTGCACTACATACAGACCGACTTCCCGTGGCGCCCCGGCAACCACAAGCTCCTCACCTTCTCGGCCATGTACCAGTTCAACGAGAACTTCGTGCTGCCCCTCTCACACGACGAGGTCGTGCACGGCAAGTGCTCGCTCATCACCCGTCAGCCCGGCGACTACTGGCGCGAGTTCGCCGGCATGAGGACGCTCGCCTTCTACCAGATGACCCACTGTGGGGGCAAGCTCAACTTCATGGGCAACGAGATCGCGCAGTTCATCGAGTGGCGCTACTACGAGGGCATCGAGTACTTCCTGACCGAGCAGTACGAGAGCCACGCGAATCAGCAGCGGTTCGTGGCGACGCTCAACAGGTTCTACAACGAGCACCCTGCGCTTTGGCAGAACGCCTATACGGAGGAGGGCTTCGAGTGGATCGATCCGGATGACGCCGAACAGTCGGTCATCAGCTTTGTGCGCAAGGGGGATGACCCCAAGGACGACCTTGTCATCGTCATCAACTTTGACGTGAACCCGCATGAGGACTTCAAGCTTGGGCTGCCGAGGGAGGGGTATTGGGTCGAGGCCTTCAACTCCGACAGCAGCGAGTTTGGCGGCTCGGGCGTGACGAACGAGGGCGTGCGTTTTGCCTCCGAAGAGGAGCCCTGGAACGACCGAGACCAGTCCATCGAGCTGCGTCTCCCGCCGCTCGCAGGCTTGATCCTGCGCTACGACGGTCCGCTTCCCCCAAAGAAGAAGGCGGCTGCGGGCAGCAAGAAGGGCGCACAGGACAAGACCGAGGCTGAGGCCGGCGCCACGATAGAGTCTGAGGTCGCAGCTGAGCCCGAGAAGCCCGAGAAGCCTGCGAAGCCCGAGAAGCCTGCAGCACCGGCAACGTCCCCCTCAAAGGACGCAAAGCCCGCAGTGCTCGCAAAGGCACCCAAGGCCGAGAAGCCCGCAGTCACGCCCAAGGCCGCCTCTAAGGCCGTGGCAAAGAGATCAGACGTCAAGCTTGAGAAGGTCACCGCCACGAGGCCTGCGGCCAGCGCTGCGGCGAAGGCCACCGCAGCTCCAGGTACTGCGAAGAAGGCTGGGGCCACACGGTCGGCCGACTCGACCAAGGGAGCCTCCTCTACGGCGTCTGCGAGCGAGAAGAGCGGCACAAAGGCGAAGAAGACCTCCAGCACTACCCCGAGCACTACCAAGAAGGCATCCGCTGCGAAGGGAGCTGTCAGCGCGAAGAGTCCTGTGACTACTGCGAAGAAAGGTACTGCTTCTGAGAAGACTTCTCAAAAAACGGTTAAGTAGGCTTCAAGAGGTGTCACAATAGAGTGGTACGGGTGGGCGGGTCGTCAGTTTGAGGCGGCCCGTTCGCCATAATCACGTGAGAGGCATTGTAATGGCACAGGAGCTCTTCACCAATAGACTTTTTGACGACGTCGATGACTTCGTCGCCCAATACCGCGAGGCATGCAAGACCACCTTCGCAAAGAACTATGAGGACCTTGTCGAGTGTGATCGCTACTTTGTACTGGTCAACTTGATCGCTCGCAAGTCACGCAACATCAAGGCCGCAATGGACATCTCTGACGAGAAGCAGGTTTACTACTTCTCCATCGAGTTTCTCCTCGGACCTCTGCTTGATAACTACCTGCTCAACCTTGGCTGCCGCGACATCGTGAAGGAGGGCTGCGAGCGGCTGGGTTCCTCCTTGGATACCATGGAGGCCCAGGAGAGTGACCCCGGGCTTGGCAACGGTGGCCTCGGACGACTTGCTGCGTGTTTCATGGACTCCATGGCAGCGCTGGGAATCAACGGACATGGCAACGGCATGCGTTACCGATACGGCCTCTTCAGGCAGGAGATCGTGGACGGTCGTCAGGTCGAGCGAATGGACAATTGGCTCGCCCGCGGCTACCCCTGGGAGACGCGCAAGGAGGAATCCTCCGTCATCGTGAAGTTTGGCGGCGAGGTCGTGCGTCATGAGGAGAACGGCCGCTATTGGTTTACCCATGAGGGTGGGCAGCGCGTGAAGGCCGTGCCCTACGACGTCCCTCTCATCGGCTATGGCGGAAACACGGTTAACAACCTGCGCATCTGGAGCGCCGAGCCCGCAAGCGAGGACTTCGACCTGCAGGCTTTCAACGCGGGTGACTACGCGCAGGCGATGCGCTTTCAGTCAGACGTCGAGGCCATCAGCCAGATACTCTATCCTAACGACGCGGGCGAGCACGGGAGGCTGCTCCGTCTTAAGCAGGAGTACCTCTTTGTGAGCGCTGGCCTCCAGACGATACTTCGCAGCTACGAGAAGAGGCATGGGGCCGACTGGAAGCATCTTCCCAACTACGTTGACATCCACACCAATGACACGCACCCCGCGATGTGTGGTCCTGAGCTCATGCGCATTCTCGTGGACGAGAAGGGCGTTGACTTTGACCTCGCCCTCAAGATCACCCTTGCCACGATCTCCTACACTAACCACACGATCATGCCCGAGGCCCTGGAGAGGTGGCCCATCAACATCTTCCGTGAGCTGCTGCCCCGTCTCTACATGATCATCGACACGGTCGACCTGCGCTATCGCAACAGTTTTCCCCACGATAGGGACAACTGGCAGGATCTGCTCCAGCAGACGGCCATCCTCTGGGACGGCCAGGTGCGCATGGCGAACCTCTCTGTCAGGTTCTCCCACTCGGTGAACGGCGTCTCGGAACTGCATACGGGCATTCTCGAAGACACGACCCTCAACGCCTTCTATGAGCTTACACCCGAGAAGTTCAACAACAAGACCAACGGCATCTCGCACCGCCGCTTCCTCGGCAACGCCAATCCCACCTACTCGAGCCTGATCTGCGACGCGATCGGTGACGGGTGGCTGCGCGATGCGACGGAGCTCTCCAAACTCACGGCCTTCGAGGATGACCCTTCCTTTCAGGAGGGGTTCGAGCGGGCCCGCAGCTGGAACAAGCGGCGTCTTGCCGACTACGTCAAGAAGACCTCCGACGTCTTGCTCGACACCTCGATGGTCTTTGACGTCCAGGTCAAACGCTTCCACGCCTACAAGCGCCAGCTGCTCAACATCATGAAGGTCATGACCCTGCGCGAGCGTATCCACGATGACCCCACCCTTGAGCTGCGCCCGACGGCCTTCATCTTCTCGGGTAAGGCGGCACAGAGCTACTTCTTTGCCAAGGAGGTCATCCGCCTCATCAACGCCGTCGCCGACGTCGTCAACAATGACCCCATAGTCAACGACAGGATACGCGTCGCCTTCGTGCCCAACTTCTCTGTCTCTAACGCGCAGCTCATCTATCCTGCGGCTGATATCTCGGAGCAGATCTCGTGGGCGGGCTCGGAGGCCTCCGGTACCTCCAACATGAAGCTCATGATGAACGGCGCCATCACCTTGGGCACCTATGATGGCGCCAACATCGAGATAGCCCAGCTCGTTGGCGAAGACAACATCAAGATCTTCGGCCTGCGCACCGAGGAGGTCGACAAGCTCCGAGCTGAGGGCGGCTATTTTGCCTGGGACCTCTATAACAAGTATCATGACAGTGTCGGCAGGATCGTTGATCGACTTACCGACGACACGTACGCGCGCCTCTCGGGCAACTTCCAGAGCGTCCGCGACGAGCTCATGGTGAACAACGACCACGATCTTGTGCTGGCGGACTATGCTTCCTACATCGAGGCTTGGGAGGAGCTCAGTGAGGCGTACGGTGAGCGCCGCTCGTGGAACCGTTCGGCGATTCATAACACGTCTCAGTCGGGATATTTCTCCAGCGACCGAACAATACGTGAGTATGCGTCGGAAATTTGGCATATTGGTGAATAGGCACCATCTGGCAAAGGCACCGGAAACCGAAAGGGGAGATGTTATGAGCAAGAAGGAGTGCATCGCAATGCTTCTTGCCGGCGGACAGGGGAGCAGGCTTGGGGCCCTCACAAAGGATGTGGCGAAGCCAGCTGTCTCGTTTGGTGGCAAGTACCGCATCATCGACTTCGCGCTGTCAAACTGCGCGAACTCGGGGATCAAGACGGTGGGGGTACTCACGCAGTATCGTCCGTACCTGCTTCACTCGTACCTGGGGACCGGCGGCGCTTGGAATCTAGACGAGAGCGACGGTGGCGTCTCCATCCTGCCTCCGTACGCCACCCAGACGGGAGGGGCGTGGTATGCGGGCACGGCCGACGCCGTGACGCAGAACATCGGCTTCATCGAGCAGCATGATCCCGAGTACGTCTTGATCCTCTCGGGCGATCAGCTCTACAACATGGACTATCAGGCCATGCTCGACAACCACAAGAGGCATGAGGCCGATCTCACCGTTGCCGTCATGCCCGTTCCCTGGGAGGAGGCATCCCGCTTCGGAATCATCACGCAGGACGACGACGAGAAGATCCTTAAGTTCACCGAGAAGCCCAATAAACCAGACAGCAACCTGGCCTCGATGGGCATCTATATCTTTAATACCGAGCTTTTGGTCAGCACCCTCAAGGAGGATGCGATCGATCAGGCCTCCGAGCATGACTTCGGAAACGACATCATCCCGAAGCTGCTCGCGGACGGCAAGCGTCTCTACACCTACGAGTACAACGGATTCTGGCGCGACGTGGGCACCATCTCGTCCTACCACGAGACGAGCATGGACCTTCTGGGGTCCAACCCCGACTTCGACCTGTTCGATACCAAGGCGCCCATCATGAGCAACGCCTCCACGAGGCCGCCCGCCTACATTGGCCCTGACGGCGCCATAGATGACTGCCTGGTGGGCAATGGCGCCACCGTCTACGGCAAGGCACGTCACTCGATCATTTCGACCGATGCCCACGTGGGCGAGCGCACCATCGTCGAGGACTCCGTGCTGCTGCCGGGCGCCTGCGTCAAGGACGGGGCTCACATCGTCCGTGCCATCCTAGGCGAGAACTCCGTCGTCGAGGAGGACGTCGTGCTTGGGAGCGTCGATCAGACCCGCGACACCGCCGTCATCGGAAACAACGTCGTTGTTGGAAAGGGGGGGGAGTAGAGCATGGATAAGACCATCGGCATCATCACCGCCAACTACTCCACAAAGTACCCGACCGTCCTCTCTGAGGCTCGCCCTGTGGCATCCATGCCCTTCCTCGGCCGCTACCGTGTGGTGGACTTTGCGCTCTCCAACATGGTCAACTGCGGTATACGGACGGTCGGCATGATCATGCCCTACAACTACCGCTCGCTGATCGACCACATTGGGTCGGGACGCGACTGGGACCTGAACCGCAAGAAGGGTGGTCTTTTCATCCTGCCCGGCTCGGCCTTCGGGACCTCGCGCACGGGTTCGCGCTTCCTCTTGCGTGACCTTGCCCACAACAAGGTCTACATGCAGCGCGGTAGCTCCGAGCTGTGCATCATCACCTCAGCGAGCTTCGTCTTCAACATGGACTACGGCCAGCTCGCCAACGCCCACCGTGAGTCGGGCGCCGATATCACGGTCCTCACCAAGACCGCCGAGGGCAAGGACGTCGACGTCACGGGCTTCAACGTCGAGGATGGCCGCGTCAAGGGTCTCAAGCATGGCGTCGACTTCGGCGACACCGCCTTCCTCGACTGCTTCGTGATCGGCCGTGACCTGCTCCTGCAGATGCTCGAGTGGTACGTCCAGACCGACTACCTTGACCTCTTCGAGGCGCTGGGTACCGACTACGGCCGCGTCAAGGTCCAGACCTACGACTATGATGGCTATGCGGCTCCGATCTTCAACAAGGACAGCTACTTTAAGGCCAACATGGACCTTCTCGACCCCAAGATCTCGGCCGAGCTCTTCCCGCCCGACCGTCCGGTCCGCACGAAGGCGCATGACAACGCTCCCGCGAAGTTCGAGAGCGGCTCGCATGTGTGCAACTCCCGCATCTCGGGCAGCTGCCGCATCTATGGCACGGTCTACAACTCCATCTTGGGCAGAGGCGTCACGGTCGCGAGCGGTGCGACCGTCAACAACGCGATCGTTATGCAGAGCTGTGTGATCGAGTGCGGCGCTCGTGTCGAGAACGCGATCGTCGACCGTAACAACGTCGTCCCGGAGAGAACCGAGCTCAGGGGTACCCCGGACGCCTTGTTCATCAAGGAAAAGGGTGACGAGTAGTCACAGGTAGGGGAACATCATGGCTGATAGCGTCAGGAGAAAGATAAGGATTCTGTTTGCCGCCTCCGAAGCTGTCCCGTTCGTGAAGACGGGCGGCCTCGGCGACGTGGCAGGTTCGCTACCCGTCGCCCTCAAGGCTGCGGGCGCGAAGGTGTCGGTGATCCTGCCTAAATACAGCTTCATCCCGCAGGAATATAAGGAGCAGATGCAGCACATCGCCGATTTCTACGTACCCCTCTCCTGGAGGAGCGTCTACTGCGGCATCGAGAAGCTCAACTACGAGGGCGTCGACTTCTACTTCGTGGATAATGAGGCCTACTTCAAGCGCGACAGCGCCTACGGCTACTTCGACGACGGTGAGCGCTACGCCTTCTTCTCGAAGGCGATCTGCGAGGCCATCGCACTTCTGCCCGAGCTGCAGGTGGACATCCTGCACTGTAACGACTGGCAGGCTGCGCTCGCCCCGGTCTTCATCCGGGAGTTCTACCAAGGTTCAGACGCCTGTCGGAACGTCAAGACGATCTTCACCGTCCACAACGTGAAGTTTCAGGGGCAGTACTCCGACAAGATGCTCTCCGACGTCCTTGGGCTGGCCGACAACCCCACGGCGGCGGGGCAGCTCTACTGCGATCGGGACTCCATCAATTTCATGAAGGGTGCGCTCTGCTACTCCGACATCATCACCACGGTGAGCCCGAGCTATGCGAGCGAGCTGCAGATGCCCTTCTTTGGCGAGGGGATGGATGGTATCTTCCGCCGCCGTTCCAACGTGCTGCACGGCATTCTGAATGGCATTGACCAGCATGTCTGGAACCCCGAGACCGACGAGATGATCCCTGAGAAGTACAGCATCGCGACCCTTGCGAAGAAGGCCAAGAACAAGAAGGCCCTCCAGCAGGAACTTGGACTCAGGCAGGATCCGGAGCGTCCGCTCGTGGTCATGATCGGGCGCCTCACCAACCAGAAGGGCTTAGGGCTCGTACGCTACGCGATGAACCGGCTCATGGAGCGCTGTGTCCAGGTGGCCATACTTGGCACGGGCGACAAGGACCAGGAGGACGCGTTCAAGTACTTTGCGTGGACCTACGGCGACATGATGAGCGCCTACATCGCCTTCGACGACGCGCTCAGCCACCGTATGTATGCCGGCGGTGACATTCTGCTGATGCCATCTGAGTTCGAGCCCTGTGGTCTTTCTCAGATGATCGCCATGCGCTATGGAACGCTGCCGGTCGTACGTGAGACGGGTGGCCTGCAGGACTCGGTGATGCCCTACAATCAGTACACGGGTGAGGGCACGGGCTTCCGCTTCGCGAACATGAACGCGGACGAGATGGCAGACTGCCTCCTTAATGCTTGCGAAGTCTTCTGGACTAATAAGGATGCTTGGGTTAAGCTACAGAAGCAGGCAATGAAGACGGACTTCTCATGGAGTCGTGCGGCAGATGAGTACCTTGGCATCTACTACGACCTCCATCCCGAGATAGTCAGGTACGACCAAAAGAGGTAGGTTTTGAGAGCTAGGCACGTTACTTCTGAGGGTATGTATAGGGAACCCTTCGGTGCTGTCCAGATGGGCAGCACCGTTTCTCTGGCCATCGACGTCTGGGACGAGCCCGATGCACGATGTTCGCTGCGCCTGTGGACCGACGAGAAGGGCGAGGAGCTCATCGACATGGTGGGCGAGAGGATGGACGGGTTCCTGCGCTTTTCGGTGAGCTTCAGTCCCGAGGGTCCCGAGATCATCTGGTACAGCTTCCGCATCACGGCAGCCGACGGCTCGGTCTGGCGCTACGGTGCCTCCTGCGAGCACGGCTGCGGTGAGGGAGCCTTCGTCTTCGGCGAGCCACCGTCGTTTCAGATCACGGTTTATGACCCAGAGCGCGAGATCGTTCCCGAGTGGTACAAGCGCGGCGTCGTCTACCAGATCTTTCCAGACCGCTTCGCACGCGGGAAGGGCTGGCGCGAGCAGGTCGAGGCAGACATGGCCAGGCCCTACACTGGCCCCACGCGTCGCCTGGTCGAGGACTGGAACGCCTATCCCCGATACGAGAAGGACGCGAGCGGCAGGATCGCCGCTTGGGACTTCTATGGCGGCACGCTTGAGGGCATCCGCGAGAAGCTTCCCTACCTCGAGGGGCTCGGCATCACGATCATCTACCTTAATCCCATCTTCTCGGCGGCGTCCAACCACCGCTATGACACCGCTGACTATCTGCACATCGACGCAGCACTCGGTACAGAGGAGGACTTCTCGCGCCTCTGCGCGGATGCGGCGTCACACGGCATCTCGATTATCCTCGATGGCGTGTTCAACCACGTGGGTGCGGACTCCATCTACTTCAACCGTGCGGGCATCTATCCCGACCTCGGCGCCTATCAGGGTGAGAACTCGCTCTATCGCAGCTGGTTCACCTTTAACGGGGATGGAAGCTACGAGAGTTGGTGGGGTATTGATGACCTGCCGGCCGTGCGCGAGGACTGTCCGGAGTTTCGCGAGCTCATCTGTGGGCATGATGGCGTGGTGCGCAAGTGGCTGCGCCTGGGTGCCCGTGGCTGGCGGCTCGATGTGGCCGATGAGCTCTCTGACGAGTTTCTGAGGGACATCAAGAGCGCCGCCTTGGCTGAGCGCGAGGATGCCGTCGTCATAGGGGAGGTGTGGGAGGACGCCACCAACAAGTATGCCTACGGCACGCTGCGTAAGTATTTCCAGGGCGGGGAGCTTGACGGCACGATGAACTACCCCTTGCGCAGGGCGATTCTGCGCTTCCTCACGGGTGAGGCCACGGCCGGCGAGTTCGTCAAGAAGATGGAGTCACTCTACGAGAACTACCCGCGCGAGAACTTCATGAGCGAGCTCAACCTCCTTGGCAGCCATGACAGGATCCGCCTGCTCACCATACTGGGAAACGCCCCCAGGGCAAGGGACCTGGACGATGAGCAGCGCTATCGCTATCGCTTGAGCGACGGACAGCACAGTCTTGCCGTGAGCAGGCTCTGGATCGCGGCGCTCCTTCAGATGTGCATGCCTGGTGTTCCGAGCGTCTACTACGGGGACGAGGCGGGTCTTGAGGGCTTCTCGGACCCCTACTGTCGCGCTCCCTTTCCCTGGGGCGCCATCAACCAGGACTGCTTCACCATCTACCGCAACGCCATCGCCCTGAGGCGTTCGCTTCCCGCGCTCACGGACGGTGACTTCGAACCCTTTGCGCCTAACGATGACGTCTTGGGCCTCTGGCGTCGCAACGGGGTCGGTAAGATTTGCGTGCTCGTGAACGCCTCGCTCACCCAGTCCCATACCGTGCGAGTGAAGGTGGGGGATCTGCGTGCGAATGACGTCGTCTCGGGCCGCCCCTGCGAGGCGAAGGACGGCGAGGTGGAGGTCTTCCTCTGGCCGCTTGGCTCCACCGTCCTCGACCTCCATGAGGAGCAGCGCCTACAGGCTCCTATGGAGCGGGGGATGGGCGTGCTTTGCCACATAAGCTCCCTTCCCAACATCTACACGTCAGAGCGACTCGGTAGCCTGGGCGAGCCGGCGCTTCGCTTCGTCGATATGCTCGTGAAGGCGGGTATCCGCTACTGGCAGGTCCTGCCTGTGAACCCCACGGATGCCTTCGGCTCGCCCTACGCGGGTCTCTCGGCCTTTGCCGGCAACATATCGCTCATGTGGGGCGTGGACGCCGAGGGTCCTACTGCGTTGCATGCTGACTTCGAGGGCTCCCCTGAGCTCAGGCGCTTTATCGAGGACAACGAGGATTGGCTCTTGCCCTACGCTACCTTCCGTGCGATCAAGGGCAAGGTGGGTGACGAGAAGCCTTGGCAAGAGTGGTCTCAAAAGTACCAGACATGGAGTAGTGAGCTCGCAGGCAGAAAGGAGCTTGTGGCTGGCGTCCGTCGCGAACTGGCCCTGCAGTACTCCTTCATGCAGCAGTGGGGCGACTTGCATCGCTACGCCAACGAGCGAGGCATCAAGATCATCGGTGACATGCCCATGTACGTCTCGGCGGACTCTGCGGATGTCTGGGCCGAACGCGACATCTTTGCGCTCGATAAAAAGGGCTATCCAATCGAGGTGGCAGGCACGCCTCCGAGCAGCGCTGGTGATGCGGGGCAGATCTGGGGCAACCCCACCTATCGCTGGCACCACCTGCGCGAGACCGGCTACGAGTGGTGGATGCGTCGTCTGGAGCGTAGCTTCGAGCTCTACGACTACGTGCGCCTGGACCACTTCTTGGGCTTCTCGTCCTACTACTCGATCCCTACGGGTCGGCAGGCGGCCGATGGCAGGTGGAACTTTGGGCCGGGCCTCGACCTGTTCCAGAAGGCCTACGATCGGTTTGGACCTTTGCCCTTCGTGGCCGAGGACCTCGGTTCCATCACGCCAGCGGTACGCTCGCTCCTCTCGAAGACGGGCTTTCCCGGCATGGATGTGATCCAATTTGCGAACGAGGACGTTCGCAGTGGGTATCACCCCGCTCCGGGCAAGCTGGTCTATACCTCGACGCATGATACCCACACGCTGCTCGGCTGGGTCGAAGAGCATTTTGGTTTTGACAAGAACGATCCGGAACAGCTGCGTGAGGCCTTGGTGCTTGCGGAGAGTCTCACCTACGAATGCCTCCTGAGCGACGCCAACGTGGTGGTGATCCCCTTGCAGGACCTGCTTTTGTGCGATGACCAGGCACGTATGAATGTGCCGGGCGAGACTGTGGGCAACTGGTCGTGGCAGGCGGAATCGGATGCCCTCGAGAACGCGAGTAGGGTGATGGATGCGTTCATTAAGGGGAGCGGCAGGTAGTTGATGTTCATAGATCGCGTCGCGACCCAGCTCTTCTCTGCCCCAGAGCTCGCGCCCCTGTCCGCATCGCTTGCTGCGGGCGAGGACGCGAACTTGGCGGTTGCCCAGAGCGCACGCCCCTTGGTCGTCGCCGCGATGTGGACGCGCGATCCTAGGCCCTGCCTGCTGATCGTCTCGGGCGAGGAGGCGGCCGACCGTGTCGCTCGCGCCCTTTCCGCCTGGTTGGGGCAGGGAGTGGTCCTGCGCTACCCCGAGCGCGGGGATTGGCCTTGGTCTGACAGGGCGGCGGACGTCGCTATCATAGGGGCTCGCGCACATGCGATGATGCGCCTCTCGCTGGGCGAGCATTGCGTCGTGGTGGCGAGTGCCAGATCGCTGCTGCGTCGCGTGCCACCGGTGGGCTCGGGCTACTTTATGCCCTCGACCTTCGCGGTGGGAGACGAACTCGAGATCGGGGATGCGGCCGAGCTTCTGGTGGGCATGGGGTACGCCGACGTCGGTGCGAGCAAGGATGTGAGCGTGCCGGGCAGCTTCTGTCTGCACGGCGACTCGCTCGACGTCTTTCCCGCGCAGGCGTCCTCGCCCGTTCGCGTTGAGTTCTTTGGCGACGAGATCGATCGGGTACGACGCATGGTCCCCGCGACGGGCCAGACGATAGGCGACTGCACGGATGTGAGCGTGTTGCCCTGTCGCGAGATCGCACTCACGCACGAGACGATCGGACGGGCGCAGGAGGCGCTGGGGAGCCTGGCCAAGAACTCCTCGAGGGTGGCCGCAGACCTCGCCCTCATCGAGCAAGCCTCGTCCGCACCCTCGCTCGATCGCTACCTGCCCCAGCTCTACGGTGGCTCGGCAAGTCCCATCGACCATATCTCGAAGCGTGCGCTGGTGGTCCTCGCGGAGCCGAGGGCCCTCTTTGATGACTGTCAGCGCGCTACCGACGACATCAGAGCTGTGGCAGAGGGCGCGCGCGAGAGCCTCGAGGGACTCTATACGTCACCGCAGGAGCTCGACTTCGGGAGTCAGCAGCGCCTGTCCCTCTCGTCGATCCAGCGCTCGGGCACCGCGCCGACGGCGGAGCTTGACGTGCGCCAGCCGTCCATCGCTGGTTCTGACACCAAGCTCTTGGGTCGCGTGCGCCAGCTTCTGCACGATAGGGTGGCGGTTGCCTTCGCCGTACCCGACCGTGGGGCCCGCGAGCATCTTGAACTGACCTTTACCGATGAGCACATCCCGTTCGAAGAGGCGCTCCTTGTGAGGGAACGCGCGGACGGTGCGACCTTGGACGAGGCTTCTCTCGACGACAAGGACCCTGTGCGCCCCCTCAGGCGGGAGATGGTCACCTTCTTTGACGCGCCGGTGCCGGCGGGTGTCGTGGTGCCCTCGGCGCACCTGGCGATCCTCTCGGTGTCTGACCTCAGCTCTCGGATGGCCAAGCGCCGCCGTGCACGCCGCATTGACCCTACCTCGATCACCTTCCCGTTCGAGCCGGGCGACTACGTGGTCCATGCGACCCATGGCATCGCGCTGTTCTCCCAGATCGTGCGCCTGGAGGTTGACGGTCGCGAGCGCGACTACTTTCTTCTCAAGTATGCAGACGAGGACAAGCTCTATGTGCCGCTTGAGCAGGTGGACCGTATCACGCGCTACGTGGGTCCGGACGGGACGTCCCCTAGGCTCACGCGCCTCAACACGGCCGATTGGTCTCGGGCGACAGGCAAGGCTCGCAAGAGCGCCAAAAAGCTCGCCTTTGACCTCGTGGACCTCTACACGCGTCGATCGGCGGTCGCGGGCTTCGCCTTTTTGCCGGACACGTCGGCGCAGGGCGACATGGAGGCGAGCTTTCCTTACGAGCTGACGGTGGACCAGGCCTCGGCGCTCGCTGACATCAAGGCCGACATGGAGGCGCCCAGGCCCATGGACAGGCTGCTCTGCGGTGACGTGGGTTTTGGTAAGACCGAGGTCGCCCTGCGCGCGGCCTTCAAGTGCTGCCAGGACGACAAGCAGGTCATGGTGCTCTGTCCGACGACAATCTTGGCCCAGCAGCACTTCGAGACCTTCTTTGGACGTTTCACCCCGTTTGGCCTCAAGGTAGCGGTGCTCTCACGCTTCGTGACGCCGGCACAGCAGCGACGCACACTCATGGGCTTTGCCGATGGATCGGTGAGCGTGCTCATCGGGACGCACCGCCTGCTCTCGTCGGACGTGAACCCGCACGACCTCGGCCTTGTCATCATAGACGAGGAGCAGCGCTTTGGCGTGCAGCACAAGGAGCAGCTCAAGAACATGCGCGAGCAGGTGGACGTGCTGACGCTCTCTGCGACGCCCATCCCGCGCACCATGCAGATGGCCGTGAGCGGTGTGCGTGACATGAGCCTGATCATGGTGCCGCCTCCGGGACGCCTTCCCGTGAAGGTCTCGGTGGGCGAGTGGGACCCCGACGTGGTCTCTGACGCCATCCGTAGCGAGCTGAGCCGCAAGGGTCAAGTCTATTATGTGAGCAATCGCGTGACTACGATAGATGACGCGGTCGCGCGCGTGGCGGAGGCGGCGCCCGAGGCCCGTGTCGGCGTCGCACATGGGCAGATGAGTGCGGCGGCGGTCGAGAACGTGATGCTCGAGTTTCAGGAGCACGAAATCGACGTGCTCGTGGCGACGACCATCATCGAGAGCGGCATAGACAACCCTCACACCAACACGCTTATCATTGAGGACTCACAGCGCCTGGGCCTCGCCCAGCTCTACCAGCTCAAGGGACGCGTGGGGCGAGGGCGCGTCCAGGCCTTCGCATACTTCATGTTCCCGGTCGACCGTCCCCTCACGCCCGAGGCGACCGATCGTCTCACCGCGATCAACGAGTACCAGGACCTGGGTAGCGGCATGCGCATAGCGATGCGCGACCTCGAGATCCGGGGAGCGGGGTCGCTGGTGGGTGCGGAGCAGCACGGCAACCTCTCGAATGTGGGCTTTGACCTCTTTTCTCAGATGTTGGGTGAAGCCGTTGCCGAGGCGCGGGGCGAGACGCAGGACGTGGAGCCCCCGGAGGTCACGATCAACCTGCCGGCCGACTTCTACCTGGCACAGGAGTATCTGCCTGAGGTGGACGAGCGCGTGCTCGCGTACCGTAAGCTTGCCTCGGCGACGGAACTCGCCAGTGTCGATACGCTACAAGAGGAGCTTGAGGAGAAGCACGGCGCGCTGCCGCTCGCAGGCCAGAACCTCTTCGACCGCGCCCGCGTGCGCATACGTGCCGAGCGCCTGGGTGTGACGAGTATCTCGCTCGTGAGCGGTCGCCTTGTCTTTCAGGGCCTTTCGCTCACGCGCCAGCAGGCGATTGCACTCAAGGAGCGTAGGGGTATCTATCAGGTCAAGAGTAAGCGACTCTCATATCCTCTCAACGCTGGCAAGGAGGAGTTGCTGGGCGTCGCGCTTGGCGTACTCGAGGACGTCGGTGATGGTGATGCGCCCGACGAGGCTGCCTGACGTGTGGGCCCGGCCTACGCGCGATGTGAGTGATCCGCTCACTTCAGCTTTGCGATGTGAGTGGATCACTCACATCGAGGTTTCTTTATGGAAGGCTCTGAGCTGCGTATATGCGATTCTGGGTTCTCGGGGCTCGGCATGTTCGACGGGAAAAATCACTCACTTCAGCTTTGCGATGTGAGTGATTCACTCACATCGCAAGATGAGGGGGAGACAGTGGCAAGACAGGACAGCGAGACTAAAAAGAAGATCGACGAGATTGATGCAAAGACGCGAGAGCGTGAGGGTGCCCCTGCCGCGCACCTCGAGTTCGATCGGCTCGTGCGCACGATCTGGCGCCTGCGTCAGCCGGATGGCTGTCCCTGGGACAGGGCGCAGACGCATCGCTCGATCACGAGGAACATGATCGAGGAGGCCTACGAGGCGGTTGACGCCATAGAGGCAGATGACGCCACCCACCTGCGTGAGGAGCTGGGTGACGTGCTCGAGCAGGTGCTTCTGCATGCGCAGATCGCCGCAGACGACGGCGAGTTCGATATCGACGAGGTGTGCGAAGGCCTCAACGAGAAGCTCGTGCGCCGTCACCCTCACGTCTTCAAGGATCCCACGGTCGTTGGGCCTACCACCTCCGTAGATCAGGTGCTTGATATCTGGGACGGTGTGAAGCGGGAAGAGCGCAGGGCCCAGGCGGGCGCAGCAAACGAAGGGGAGCCGGGGTTGCTCGACAGCGTACCGGTCTCTCTACCAGCGCTCATGCAATGCCAGAAGCTCTCGAAGCGAGCGGCAAAGGCGGGCTTCGACTGGACGGGCGTTGCCGACGTGTGGGATCAGGCCGAGCGCGAGCGCAGGGAGTTCGAGGACGAGCAGCACGGCAGCCAGGCTGCCGCCGAGGAGTTTGGTGACATCCTGTTCGCGTTGGTCAACGTCGCGCGTTGGGAGGGCATCGATGCCGAAGAGGCCCTCGCTGCGAGCAACCGCAAGTTTCGCAGGCGTTGGGCTGCCATGGAGAAACGTTGTCGCGAGGAGGGGCGTGAGATGGATGGTCTCTCCACCGCCGAGCTCAACGAGCTGTGGGACGCGGCAAAGGCCAGGGAACGGGCCGAGTGAGGAGCTAAGGGCACGCGCCGGCAGAAGTGGAACATGCCGATTGTCGATGCAAAACGTGTTGATTCGGTCTGTGACGCCGCTGCTCTGCTGAGCTTGCGAAATTCGCCGATACGTCCTTTCGCCTTCCGCCCTTCCTGTGGTATATTTACAGCAGTCGGTGTCCCCGTCTATGTGGCGGCAAGGCGCCCCGCCCTAATGATGATGAGACGAAGCAGGGTGACATGAGTGTAGACGACCAGCTAAGAGCGGATACGTCCGGAGTGTCGGGGGTTCCTGCGGCGGTGGGTTCCAAGGCTGCGACAGACGATGCGGCGCTACAGGTCAAGGTGAGCGACGAGGAGGCGGCTGACAGCACGACCGCGAGGACCAAGGCGGTGTGTGGTACGCCATCTAAGGGCGAGACGCTGCGAGCTCAGGATGCTGCCACTAGCACAAGGAAGCCCCAGCGTGGCACGCGTCGCAAGAAGACGGGCAAGATAGACAACAAGCCGCTCAAGACGGTGAGCGCAGAGGAGCTTTCCCGTGTTGGTGGCTCCGATCGCGCTTGTGCTCGCAAGAAGGAGAGTAAGAAGGAGAAGAGTCAGCGCGTTGGCGCCGCTTCCGCTGTCCGGGATACCCCGCATACCAAGGGACAGGGGTCTGGGTCTGATACTACCCACAAGACGGTTGCCACGCGCACCTTCTTTGGTAGGCTCGCTGGCCTGCGTAAGGGTAAGTCGTCCGTGGGTCAGGGATCTTTGCAGACACCTCCTTCGGATGCTTCCCTCACCTCTGCGCCCGCGCAGGAGAACAGCTCGGCCCATGCCGCAACCAAGCCCGGGCGCCTGTCGCTGCTGCTGCATCGTAGGAGCGATTCTGGGGGAGGTCACACAAAGGGGTGCAGGGCCGAGCGCGAGTCTACTCCGGCGCCCACCATGAGTGTGGGCGAGCGATGTGTCGCTGCAAAAGACTGGCTGCTTCACCATCCGAGGCTCTGCGCTACTGTTGCGATGCTTCTCGTTGCCGCCGTGGCACTCTATAGCCCGGTTCGCAACTACTATGTTGCTAGGCGCACGGGTCAGGTTCTCCAGGTGAAGTACGATCAGCTCAGTGACGAGAACGCGAGCCTCACGCATGACGTCAACCGCCTTCAGACCAAGCAGGGCATCGAGGACGAGGCTCGCAAGCGCGGCTACGTGTCGACAGATGAGATCGGTAAGGACCCCGATCATCCCGACTCTCCCTCGATCGTTGAGGCACAGTCTGCCACCACGCAAAAAGATCCCTCTGCACCACGGGTCTATCCTGATGACAGGCCTTGGCACATCAAGGCGCTCGATAGGCTGTTTTTCTATGACCCGGAGGTTACATGGAACGGGTAGCCTGTATTGACATTGGAACCGTGACGGTACGTCTTGCCGTGGCCGACGTCGAGGACGCCCAGGTGCTGCGTCTGATCAAGCGTTCGACTATCTGTGATTTGGGGGAGGGTCTCTCTGCCTCGGGCCGCATCTCAGACGACGCGCGCGGTCGTGTCATGGGCTGTGTTGACGCCTACATTCAGATCGCCTTGGATGCGGGTGCTACGTACACCTGCTGCACGCTCACCTCTGCCGCTCGCGATGCCTCGAACGCCTCAGACCTACTCGCTGAGCTGTACCGGCGTGGCCTTGATCCGCAGGTCATTTCCGGTGAGGTGGAGGGGTCTCTCACCTTCTTGGGCGTCGCGCGAGACTTTGTGGGCAGTCGTATCCTGGTTGCGGACAACGGTGGCGGATCCACCGAGCTTGCCCTCGGTAGCATGATGGGTGGGGGTGTGCTCGAGCTCGAGTGCGTGCGCTCGACCGATGTCGGGTGTAGGCGCATCACCGAGCGCTTCCTCTCCGCGTCGGACCCACCCTCTGGGCGCGACATAGAGGCCGCGCGCTCCTTTGCGCGTGAGTCTTTCTCTGTGGCCATCGCTAAGGAACACATACTCGAGAAGAAACCCGCGCTCCTTGTCGTGACAGGCGGTACAGCCACGAGTCTTGTCGCGCTCGAGAAGAAACTTGAGCCCTACGATGCCACCCAGGTACATCGTAGCGTGCTCCCGCGCGAACGTGTTGACGCCATGGTCGCGAAGTTGGCCGCCCTTACGGTTGAGGAGAGGGCAGCGCTGCCTGGCATCCAGGCCAAGCGTGCTCCCGTGATCCTTGCGGGTGCGATCGCCATCAGTGAGCTCATGGCCCAGACACACTTTGATCTTCTCACGGTGAGCGAGAGCGACCTGCTCTTTGGTCTAGCGACCTGTGCCGGTCAGGCCGCTGCCAAGGCAGAGGCTCCCCTCGATTGGGAGCCGACCCTAAGCGTCCCCTGCAGGTGAGCGGGACAGGCGCGCCACCAACCGCCACTGCTGCGGCCCGACGCGCGGCAGTGCTGCCGACCGTGCGGTGGCGACGTTCATGAGAGCGGGATGTGAGGGCACACGAGTGCGCGTGACGTGCTATGCTTCTCGTGGTTGCGGCTATCTGGGGGCGTGGCGGAACTGGCATACGCAGTGGACTTAAAATCCACGGCCGAAAGGATTGTGGGTTCGAGTCCCACCGCCCCTACCACCTACATGAGTACCTCCGACCGGAGGCATTGGGCCGGACCACCAGACCGGAGGCATCGGGTTGGCCACGCGCCCTCGCGATAGTGCCCCGCAGATTGTGGGGTACCTAAGAAATATCCTCAACTGGGCGAATGTCCTCGAGCTAGTGCCCCTCAGATTCCCGGGCACTAAGGAGACGCGAAGAGGCAGAAAAGCCCCAAGGAGTCGAAAAAAGCGGCCCTCGAGGAGAAGCTCGGGACCGCTCGCGTCAGACAGAGGTGCCCCCAACGAGAATCGAACTCGTGTCGTCGCCTTGAAAGGGCGATGTCCTAACCTCTAGACGATGGGGACGCAGCTGCCAGTATATCAGACGCGCACGCTGTCTGCCCTCACATCAAAAGGGGCATGCCATCACCACCAGTCGCCCCACTCTAGGCGACTGTGTACTTTCTCCCCATATCCACAATGCCACAGCTTTCCTTAGCCAGTCGCCCTATCATGTCCAAGGGTTGTTCATCTACAGCTGTACATAATATGTCTACTTTGAGGGAGCGTCATGGTACGTCAAGGTCTCTACTTCCCCACGCCGGGCGCCCTTCGTGCCGATGCGGGCGATGATGACATGCTCTCGGACAGGCTCGCGAGTCCGCTGTACGTGCAGCTCGAGATGCTCCTGCGAGACAAGATAGATGCCCGCGCGTGGCGCAACGGAGAGGCTATCCCCTCTGAGGCCGAGCTCTGCGAGCGCTATGGCGTGAGCCGCGGCACGGTCCGTCGGGCGATCCAGATGCTGGTGCAAGAGGGTTACCTCATCACCAAGAAGGGTAGCGGCAGCTTCGTGTCCGAAGGCGGTATTCCCAGGCCCGCGACACGCAGCCCGCTCTCGTTCGCGGTGCTCCTGCGCGAGCGGGGCATGGACTTTAGCACCAGGGTCCTCTCTCGTGAGGTGATGGGCGCCCCACAGGCCGTGGCTGCGCACCTGGGCGTGGGGCAGGGGAGTCCGACCCTCTTCATGCGTCGGGTTCGCAGCGTCGCGGGTGCCCCCATGGTCTGTCAGGAGAGCTGGTCGAACCTCGCCGCCTGTCCCGGTCTTGAGGACTCGGACTTCGAGCGCGAATCGCTCTTTGACGCCGTCGAGCGCTGCTCTTGCTGTGCCATTGGCGACTCGACCGTGCACTACTCGTCGCGTCCCGCAGGCGAGGAGCACGCGGCGCTGCTCGCCTGTGGGTCGAGTGATCCCACACTCGTCCTTGAGCAGGACATCCGTCTTGATAACGGAACCACCATAGAGTGGAGCCTCACGTGGCTACGTCCCGGGACGTCGGTCGTGGCTGAGTCCTTGCAGGATCAGCTCGCATCCGGCCACCTCGAGACGCCACATGAGGCGAGCGCTGAGGGAGTGCGTGATGAGCGCAGGGCGCTTCGCCGCCGTCTTGAGCGAGGGGCCCTCGAGGTGCGCCGTGGCGTTATCGAGATCGCCCACCGCTACCAGGGCTCCCCCTTCCACATCGGCGGTGCGCTCTCTCTTGCCGAGATCAGCTCGGTCCTCTTTGGATGCATCCTGCGCACGGGCAAGGACGCGACGCCGTGGGACGAGAGGGATCGTTTCGTCCTCTCGAAGGCCCACGCTTCGGTGGCGCTCTATCCTGCGATGCTCAAGGCGGGTCTTATCAGCAAAGATGACTTGGACAAGGGCCTCTTCGGTCCGGATGCGGTCCTCTTTAAGCACCCTCGCCGCGACCCGACGCGTGGCATCGAGATGTCGGGCGGTAGCCTGGGGATGGGACTTGGCTATGCGACGGGCCTTGCACTGGCGCTGCGTCGTCGGCACAAGGACTCGCGGGTCTTCTGTATCGTGGGGGATGGCGAGTGCGACGAGGGCGCTGTCTGGGAGTCCGCCGGCCTTGCCGGTTTCATGCGCCTCTCGAGTCTCTGTGTGATTGTGGACGCCAATGGCATGCAGCTTGACGGCCCTACCTCCCAGGTCTTTGACAACGGACCCATCCAACGTAAGTTTGCCTCGTTTGGCTTCGAGGTGGCAGAGGTCGATGGTCACGACGTGCTGGCACTCGTCGATGCGCTGTCCGTACGTTCCGAGCGGCCGCGGGCTGTCGTCGCGCGCACAGTGAAGGGCAAGGGTCTCTCGTTTGCCGAGAACAACGTCACGTGGCATGATAACGCGCTCTCGGAGGAAACCTACAGGCAGGCCATCAGGGAGTTGGCGGCGCTTGAGAGGGGGGCGTAAGTGGCGGAGGGGGCAGACGGAGGGCTCTTGGTTGGCGCGGCGGATGCTGCACGCCTGGCCACGCTCTCTCATAAGCAGGTCTTTGGCGAGATCATGGGCCGCATCGCCGAGAGGGATGCAGACCTCACCGTCGTCGTCTCGGACTATGGGCGCAGGCTCAACCTCGACCGTATGCGCGAGCTGAGGCCCGATGGCTTCGTGCAGTGTGGCATAGCCGAGCAGAACCAAGTCGAGGTTGCGGCGGCCCTGGCCAACGAGGGCTTCTGCGTGTTCGCGCCATCCTATGCGATCTTCATCACCTCGCGTGTCCTTGACCAGCTCCGCGTCAATTTGGGCATCATGGCCTCGCCCGTGGCGCTCGTGGGCGTGAGCTGTGGTTGTGACTCTGCGGTCCTAGGTGCGAGCCACATGGCGCTCGAGGATATAGGTTGCACCCGCCAGGTGCCGGGCGTGACGGTCGTATGTCCCTCGGACAACGCCGAGTTCGCGGCCGTGCTCATGGAGCTTGCCGAGAGGCCCCGCCCCGCCTACGTGCGGATGAACGATGTCGGCGGCGTCAACCTCCATCCCCGCGGCGTTGGGCGCGTCATCGGTCGGGCGCAGACCCTGAGGTCGGCACGTTCGGGTGCTGCCACAGGGAGGATGTCACGCGTCTGTGTGGTCGCGTGTGGGACGCTCTGCGCGCAGGCGCTCGCGGCAGTGGACTTGCTCGCCGCGAGGGGGATCTCCTGTGAGCTGATCGAAATGGCGACGATAAAGCCACTGGACGTAGCTGCGCTCGACGGCGTTGCGTCGTGCGGGCTCGTGGTGAGCGTCGAGGAGCACAGTGTGCTCGGCGGTCTCGGATCCGCCATCGCGGAGCATCTGTGCGATCTTGGCGTAGGCGTCCCTCTCCTGCGTCTGGGCATGCCTGATCGCTACCTCGAGGCGGATGAGAGAGACGCCCTCCTTGCCCGGGCCGGACTCGATGCGCACGGCATCGCCGAGGCCATCGCAGGCAGGATCGAGGCAGAGAACCTGACGTAGGCGACCCTCTGACGAGCGATCGTCCTCATGCAAGGACCTCGTTCCATCCTACCAGTCAAAGCCTGAGCGCCGGGCAAAGCGCAGGGCCGAGGCAGCCATGTCCTCCTGTGACTCCACCCATGCGAGGAGGTCGGGAACGTCCACGATAATGGGGTCCGCCTCGTGGACGGCCAGCGTGGCCTCCTCGAAGCTATACGGCGCGATAGCGGGTCTGTCGGGCATGTACGTGTCAATGAGGATGGGCCTGAGCAGGGCATAGACGCCCCCCTCGCAAAGCTGGTCAAAGCCATGCAAGGCACGCTTGGCCGCGCCCGGCCGCCCCAGCTTGAAGAGCAGGATGATGCGGGCGAGGCTCTGCCATGCGTTGCCACGCCGACCAAAGCGCGCGTCCAGGGACTCGAACCCCTGCTCGTCCTCAAGGCGCGCGTAGGCGAGGGCAGCCGTGTGCCTGGCACCTAGGAGGTCCAAAGGAGAGAGGTCTATGGTGCCGAGGGCCTCGGCACAGGCCAGCCGATAGCGGGCCGCGTCGAAGTAGGCGCGTGCCATCGTTGCTCGCACGCGCAGCAGCGGACGAGCGAAGACGTCGTTCCAAAGGTCGTCCGAGACGCTGATGATCTCGTCGACGTGTCCTGCCTCGACGCCGGAGCCTGCGGGACGGCTCGCCTCATGCAGGTGGGGTCCAAGAAGCCTCTCTGCATCCGCCTCGAGGGGCAGCAGGAGGTCGAGCAGGGCATCTGGTTCTGCGTCGCTCGCGATGATGTCGCATAGGTGGGCATCGATGCAGTTTCGGTCTATCGCCAGTGCCTCGGCGCAGTCACGACGCATGCGAGCCATGCGCCTGGTGCGGGCCTGCATGTACTCCGCGTCATCGAGGAGGTCATCCCCTCCACGCGAGTCGTTGTACTGCTTGAGCGCCTTGGCCATCAGCGCCATGGCCTCGTCCTCGGGACTGTCCACGAAGTGCCTCGGATCATTGCGCACCGCGATCAGCAGCTCGCCATAGCCTGCGCTCGAGAGTCCCAGTTGCTTGCGCTGCCGCGTCGCGATCCTTAGGACAAGCTCCTCATGGGCATCCATCAGCTCTTGTTCCCGCCTGCGGGTCCGTTCCCCGCAGAGTTGCCCGACGGCGTCTCTGCCATATCCAGCTCGAGCATCCTGCGCTCCCGCTCGGTAAGGCGCTTCTCGGCTTCGCGCGATATCCAGGCACCAAAGCTACCACGCGCCGCAGAGTCTCGCCCCTCCTGTAGCAGTACGGTAGCCTCTGAGACGGCGAGGATCAGTTCGTCCTCGCTGAGAGCCGGTACTGACAGGCGCGCGAAGACGCCGTCGGGGAGCTCCTTCTGCATGACCAGGGTGAGGGCCGCGTGCGGATAGCTCTCGCAGAGGTCCTCTACGATGGAGGCCGCACCCGAGAGGTCGTAGCGCTTGTACGCGAGGGCGCAGAGTGCGAGCTGTAGCCAGGCGTCCTTTGGCTCGCGGGGACGTGCGACGTCGAGGCACGCGATGCGTCCCCTCAGGGCGAGAAGTCCCTCCTCATCCTCGAGCTTGGCATAGGCGATGGCTGCGGTGAAGCGGGCGTCTGCCCGGTCGGTGGGATCAAGTCTCAGGAGCTCGTCGCAAAACTCCAAGGCGGCGTGGTTGTGCCCGCAGACCACGGCCTTTGACGCGAGGGCATGGAGCCAGCGCAGGTAGGGACTCATCGCGAGCAGCTGCGCGAGCTCTGCGCGCTCACCACCATTGGCCTTCTGGGCGCCCGCGCGGCGCCTCTCGCAGCTCTCCTTGATCTGGGCACGTCCCTCGAGGAGGTAGTCGTAGTAGCCCTCGAACGAGGGGATTGTGGAGGCCTGCTCCATGCGCAGGGCGTCGGGGTTCATGGGGTCGAGCTTAAGGGCCTCACTCAGGATCGTATGGGCCTTCTGGATGATCGACTCCGCATGGTCGTCATCAGCGAAGGGGAGCTCGTAGTCGATCAGCGTGGCGGCACTGACCACCAAATGAAAGGCACGATCCTCATCACACTGGGGCAGCGAGTCACGGTTTTGGACGAAGCGCCTGCCAAAGCTCGAGAAGGAACGTGCGGCCGCGCTGGGACTCTGGCCGTCAAGGGAGCGTGCAAAGCGCAGCCCCATCCTCTGATAATCCTCTCTGTGCGGGTCAAACGTCATGCGCGTCACCTCTCTGCAGCCGCCGCATGCTCTTGGTCATTGGCATGTTCCATCCACCCTTGCTCCATCCTACCTGACTTGGGACCGCACTCGTGATCACGGTGCACAACCAATTGTCAGCCTAAGGCGCCACTGTGTCACATCCTAGCCGACTTGGGGCTGCATGTCACCAGCGCAAGCGGCATAACTACGTTTCTGTTGCGCTCCTTAAGCGGTGGCTCCTGAGGCGCGGGATCCGCGTCCGCGTGTCATCGTTCCGCGCGCGGATTGACTCATGTAGTTAATAAGTTAGTGAATATCATGTAGATAACACCGTCGTGCGCCTCCATCCCTGGTGGGGGCCTACACCCTTCCCTAGAATGGTTTGAAGCTTGTCGTCGCAGGGGGCGACGACAGAGAGAGGAGAAGGAACCATGGGACGTTTTACCAATCCACGTGATCTCTATCTTGGAGAGGGTGCCCGCCACGAGGTCAAGAACCTCAAGGGCTCCCGGGCCGTTATAGTCTCGGGCGGCAGCTCGATGCGTCGTGGCGGCTTTTTGCAAGAGATCCAAGCCGACCTCGAGTCTGCGGGCTTTGAGGTCAGGCTCTTCGAGGGCGTCGAGAGCGATCCTTCCGTCGAGACCGTCATGAGAGGTGCCGCCTTCATGGCCGAGTTTAGCCCCGACTGGATCGTCGCCATAGGCGGCGGTAGCCCAATCGACGCGGCCAAGGCCATGTGGATCAAGTACGAGTACCCCGAGACCACCTTCGAGGACATGTGCAAGGTCTTCGGCCTCCCTGAGCTGCGCACCAAGGCGCACTTCTGCGCCATTTCCTCGACCTCCGGCACCGCGACCGAGGTCACGGCCTTCTCGATCATCACCGACTACGAGCGGGGCGTCAAGTACCCGATAGCCGACTTCCAGATCACACCCGACATCGCCATCGTGGACCCCGAGCTTACCTACAGCATGCCTGCCAAGCTCTGTGCGCATACGGGCATGGATGCGCTGACCCACTGCCTCGAGGCCTACGTCTCGACGGCCGCCAGCATGTTCACTGACGCCAACGCCCTGCATGGCATCCGCGAGATCACCAAGTGGCTGCCCATCTCCTACACGGGAGACGAGCTTGCTCGCCAGCACATGCACGAGGCCCAGTGCATTGCCGGTATAGCCTTCTCCTCCGGCCTGCTCGGCATCGTGCACTCGATGGCACACAAGACCGGGGCCGTCTTCGAGGGCGGCCACATCATACATGGTGCTGCCAATGCCATGTACTTGGGAAAGGCCATCCAGTGGAACTCCAGGGACTCCCGTGCCCGCGAGCGCTACGCCTTCGTCGCCAAGGAGGTCCTGCACCTTGGTGGCACGACAGACGAGCAGCTCGTCGATAGCCTCGTCCAGATGATCCGCGACCTGAACGACAAGCTCGACATCCCACAGGGTGTCAACGACTACGCCAATGGCGGTATCAAGGCCAGCGACAGTGGTGAGGCCGTCATGGTTCCCGAGAAGGAGTTCCTCGAGAAGCTCCCCTCCATCGCCGCCAATGCCGTCCTCGACGCCTGTACGCCCGAGAACCCGCGCAAGACCGAGGCAGAGGACTTCGAGCGCATCCTCACATGCTGCTACCACGACGAGCCCGTGGACTTCTAGAAGCGTCCAGTGTCTTTCGCATGACCTGCCCTGCGGGCCCGTCGGAACCGGTCGGCGGGCCCGCTCGCCTTGGGGCGATGCGCATCCCCCGCACAGGAGCGCCTGTGCGGGACTCTTTTCAAGAAACCCAAGATATATGTGGCTCTTCGGGGGTTCGTGTGGGTTGACGCCTCGGCGAATCGCGTCGCAACAGTGTACACAAATGCCCCGAAACGGCGCCGAGAGGCCGTTTTAGCCGATCTGTGTACACTCCTGCATACCCACGGTTGTCCACAACGTCGCAACAGTGTACACAAATGCCCCGAAACGGCTCCGAGAGGCCGTTTTAGCCGATCTGTGTACACTCCTGCGTCACCGCCCCGACGGTGAGGCCCGCCCCACCGGGGCGGTGACGCAACCACCTACCCACACGAACTCACGAAGCCTCATATATGTCGCATCTCTTTTCTTCCCATCATACTATCGTTGGTAGTCGAGCGGCATTCGTGAGCACGCACCGTACGCCTGGCACTGCGGTGCACTCGTCGCAGGCGTCCATTATACGGCGAAGGAGGCAGGCAATGGGAAGAGGGGCGGCACATGTGACAAGAAGGATGCTCCTGCGCGCTGCCGGTGCTGCCGCCACGGGGCTTGCCTGGATGGGGCTCTCGGGCTGTGCCATACGCCCATCGAAGGATGCACTGGTGGCTAGGGACTACAGTTCTCTTTCACTCGATAGGGGTGCCTGGCGCCATGATGAGGCGAACGACATCTACTATCAGGTGGGCATAAGCTACTGTTTGAGTCCCGCCGCGCCCGACTTTGAGTCGTTGGGCGTCTATGTGCCGGGAGCCTATCTGAGCGCGAGGGCCAATGTGGGCGGCGAGACCTACACCTGTGGCATCAACCCTGACGGCTCCATAGGCGGCTACACTGCTGCGACGGCACCCGTCGTCATGCCCATCGATACCGTTGGCTTTGGGGCGCAGGAGGCACCCTCGTCGTACTCTGCGGAGGGCGTCGTGCCGTACACGTCGGCCGGCCTCGTGTATGTGCGCGCCGGCTGTCGTGGTCGTGCGAGCGGCACGAGTGGTGACGGCAGCCACTATGATGGTGGTGTTCCGTGGGGTGTCACTGACCTCAAGGCGGCCGTACGCTACCTGCGCTACAACGCGGACTCGCTTCCGGGTTCCATGGACCGCATCTTCACCTTTGGTCACTCCAGCGGGGGCGCCCAGAGCGCGCTCATGGGTGCTACGGGTGATGTGAGGGGCTATCAGGTCTACCTCGACGCGATAGGCGCCGTGCTCACGGACAGGTTGGGACATGACGTCTCGGACGCCGTGGCGGGGGCGATGTGCTGGTGTCCGATCACGTCACTCGATGTGGCCGACGAGGCGTACGAGTGGATGATGGGGCAGTACGTTACGAACGGGGTGCGTAGCGCGGGCAGCTTCGCGAAGGCCCTTTCGAGCGACCTTGCCAACGAGTTTGTGACCTATGTCAACCTCGTCGGGTTCGTGGACGGGGATGACAACGTCCTGTCGCTTGCCGCAGGCGGAGAGGGCTCCTTTTGCTCGGGGAGCTATTACGATCACCTGCTCTCGGTGATCGAGGGGTCGCTTAACAACTTCCTCGCCATCACGGCGTTTCCCTATGCCCCTGACCCGACGGGCTCAGAGGTGACGTATGACACGGCCGAGGACTACGTTGCCTCCCTCAATGGCGCTGATCCCTGGATACGTTATGACAGTGCCACCAACAGCGCCTCCATCGCGAGCGTCGGTGCCTTCGTGCGCCACCGCAAGGCGGTGACCAAAGGTGTCGGTGCCTTCGATATGCTTGACAGGAGCGCAAAGGAGAACCAGCTCTTTGGTGACCACGACTCTGACGCGCGCCACTTTGACGCGACGATGGCGGGTCTGCTCAATAGGAACGCATCCTCCTACGCCTCGCTCTCGGGCTGGGACGAGGCGTACCCCTCCAGCTTCGCCTCCGACCTGGCAAACGCAGACGCGCTCGGCACGAGCATGGCGGAGCGCGAGAACCTCTACAATCCCCTGTACTATCTGTGCGGCTCCTACGAGGGTTACGGTACCTCGACGCCTGCCAAGTATTGGAGGATCCGCACAGGCATCGAGCAGGGCGACACCTCGCTCACGACCGAGGTCAACCTCGCGCTTGCCCTGCGGGCGAACGACAGTGTCGAGGACGTTGACTTTGCGACCGTCTGGGGGGTGGGCCATTCGATGGCTGAGCGGACAGGTTCGGGCACGGAGAACTTCATCGCCTGGGTGAGGAGGTGCACCTCCTGATGCCCGTGGCAGTCCCATTTTTGCGAGACGCGCCGTCCGACGTCGGGCATGGCAGTCCCTTTGGTCGCATGTGAGGAGGCCGATATGGCTGAGGTCGTGAGTGTGCGGAACCTCGCGTTCTCATACGCGAGGGTTCCGGTGTGGGAGGATGTGACGTTCTCGCTCAAAGAGGGCGAGATAGCCATTCTGGTGGGTGCGAACGGGTCGGGTAAGTCGACCCTTCTGAGGTGCCTTGCCGGCTGGCTGCGACCCTCATCTGGTGACATCCAGGTCATCGCGCAGGGCCCACGTCCTCAGGTGGCGTTCGTGTGCGACGTGCCTGCCTTCTATGATGACCTGACCGCGAAAGAGCACATGGAGCTTCTGCTGCGCGCGGGAGGCATCGAGGGCGAGTCCGCCTACGCTACGGACCTGCTTAGGCGCCTCAAGCTCGCAGACGCACTCGACCGATATCCCTCCGCGTACTCGCGCGGCATGAGACAGAAGCTCGCCTTGGCCCTCGCGCTTGTCATACGACCGCGCCTGCTGCTGCTCGACGAGCCCTACGCCCCTCTGGACGAGGAGGCGACGCATATCCTTGACGGGGATCTTACGGCGGCAGCAGGTCGTGGTACAGCCATCCTCATGAGCTGCCACGCGAGCGTGTCGGCCGTTGTCGCCAGTCAGACCTTGTGTCTGAGGGACGGTAGGCTGGAACGTGGCTGAGACGCTGAGGGGCGTACGGATACTGTTGCGGCTTCGCCTCCATCATACCAAGGCGCGGGTCACGCAGCTCCTGTACGCGACGGGAACTGACTTTAGTGAGGACACGAGCCTCATGGACCGCTGGTACCAGCTCTACGTCGTACTTGTCTTGCTGGTGACCCTCGTCATGACCTGGGCCTATCTTCTGGACCTGGCCGAGGGCATCGGCGCGACCCTTGGTGTGCCGGGCGCCAGCACCCTGCTCGGTCTTCTGTGGGTGATACCGCTTGTCGTCTGCGTGACGTCGGTCGTGCACTACCTGCGTACCCCGTCCGTCCCACTCACGCATCCTGATATCGAGCTGCTCTCGGGTGTCCTGACCCCTGCGGCTTGGGTGGTCGCGAGTGCCGTCCCCGTGCTGCTGCGATCTGTGGTCCTGGGCCTGATCGGCGGTCGCCTGATGGGGGCCGTGTTGCAAGCCGTGGTCTCGCCCGTGGCGCTGACGCTTGCAGTTGCCGTGGCGCTCGTCTTTGCGGTTGCCCTCGGATGGGCGTGCGGCCTCGCTCGCCTCATGCGCCTGGTGCCGCATCCTTGCTTTGACAGGGCCTCGATCGTCCAGTCGAACGCGCTCTATGCCGACCTGCAGTCGATGGCCTCATGGGCGGCCCAAGCTCCCATCACCTACGAGGAGCAGCGCCGACGCAGGATCTTGGCAGGGCGCAAGCCCATTCTCTCGCTTCCTCAAACAACAGGCGCTCGGCTTCTTGTCGCGCGTGCCCTGCTCTCGCACCTTCGCCAACGCGAGGGACTAAAGGACCTCATGGAGTGGGGCGCGTTTCTCGTCCCCGCCGGGGCTGTGCTCGTCGCCTCCTCTGCCGATCTGGGACTGAGGCTCATGTGGATGACATGTTGCTCCCTGTCTCTTGGCCGGGCGCGTGAGCTGACGCGCGTGTTCAGGGATGACTGTCGCGTTCGACTCGTGGGCGATGCCATCGCTCGTCCCCGCACTCTCTTCAGGCTGCTGCTTCTGGACTCGCTTCCTGCCGTGGCCCTCACTGTCTTGCTGGGCCTGGTGGCCGTCGCGTGTCTGTCCCTGCCGTTTTCCCCCATTGCCTCGTCCGCTTGTGGCGCCCCAGGCATCCTGTCAATGCTGGCCATCACGCTCTCGCTCGTGGCAACCCTGCTCTTTGCCGGTGGCATCGATGTCCTCTCGAGGAGGTCAGCACGGGCGCGCCCGGACTTCCTCCTTCTTGTCTTCTTCTGCCTGCTGGGAGTTGGGGGTCTCTCGCTCGTGGGGCCGCTCTGGGCGGTCTGTGGCGGCTGCGCCTATGCCGTGGCCCTTGCGGGGATCTGTGTGACCGATGCGCGTGCGGCCCAAGAGCCCTTGCGTTGAGACGCGGGCGCAGGCGATGCCATCGCCTGCGCCACCAGCCTCCGCTTGGTATATCTCGCGATCTTGCTACGTCAGGGTGCGAAGCGCCATGAGCGTCCGCAGTGCCCGGCAGAACCCGTCCGTGGCGTCTGCCGCAGAGACATAGGCGTTTCCGGCCGTGGCCAGCGCTGCCTGGGCCTTGGGATTTTTGATGCCGTTGCTCATGAGCATGAAGGTGCCGACCTCAGGGGCCATCGCGCAGTCGGCGGGAGAGTCGCCGCAGGCCATGACCTCGGTGGGATCCCAGCCCATGAGTTCGATGTAGCGGCGCACTGCCGTACCCTTGTTGAGGCCTCGCGGCGTGACGTGATAGGTGTGGACGTCCTCGATCCTGCCGCCCTCAAAGGTCGGTAGGATGGTCGCTCCGGTGATGTGGCCCACGAAGCCGTTGTCAGCCAGGTAGAGGGGCAGACCCGTCTCGTCGAGCATCGCCTGGGCCTCGTCCTCGATGACAGCACCGCGCAGCGCCACCGTGACCTCGCGGTACTGGTAGCCTATGTTGTTGTCATGATAGGTCTCCAGGCAGTCGTACCAGCGCGCGAGCATGTGCTCGATAACGCCGGTCGCCATGATGAGGTCGTGCGGTGTTTGGCCGGACGACTCGTCGTAGGGCATGTCGGCCGTGAAGTAGCGCCAGTCGCTCGTGCTGCCCTCATGGAGGCAGAGGATGCCGCCCATCTCGCCTATCCAGCCGGGCAGCCCCAGGATGCGCGCGTCCTCGCGCACCATCGCCCGGTTGCGTCCCGTGCAGGGAATCACGTCGATGCCAAAGCGTCGGGCATCGATGAGGGTCTGCGCGAGCTCGACGGAAGGTGTGCCGCCTGTGGAGGTGAGCGCGCAGCTGCTGCCCAGCATCGTGCCATCCGTGTCAGAGATGATGTGTCTGATGCGCGAGAGCTGCTCTGCCATGGACTCAGGTAGTGTCGAGGCGTCGACGGGGAAGGTGGGAAGTGACAGGGCGGGCATGGTGGGGACTCCTTTCGTCTGGTCGCACGCGGACTGCGGTGGTCTCACTCTGTATCGATGCACCCGTGAGCTCTTTGATGCGGTCGTTCCTAGGGTTCAGCTTGGCCCAGCTGCCGGTTCACGGCGCGATAGAAGAGGGTGGTGTCAGTCTCGCAGGGCACGAAGGCGTCGCCCTCGTGCTGGCGGGTCTCGTCACCCTTGGCGAGGAGGCATACGATGGCGTTGCGCTTGGCTGCCAAGCCCAGCTCGACCGCGCGCTCGATGGCACGAGGGCGCTCCAGGATGACCTCGTGTGGCTGTCCCTTGGGCGTCGAGCGCGCCATCTGGGCGCAGATCTCCCCAACCGGTTCGTGTGCGGGGTCCTCCTCAGTGAAGATCAGGTAGTCCGCCCATCTGGAGGCTTCCTGTGGTAGCTCCTGGCGGCGTTCGAAGGCCTTGCCGCCGGGCGCGCCAAAGACCGCGATGATCTCGCAGTCGGGGAACTCCTTGCTTAGAGATGAGAAAAAGCGCTGGTACGAGAGCTTGTTGTGCGCGTAGTCCACGATGCCCGTGATCTTGGGGGAGCTCGTGGTAAGAAGCTCCATGCGCCCTGGGACGCGGGTGTGTGCGAGGCCCTCGCGCACCTGCCCTTGTTCCACGCCGAGAGCCTCGCAGGCGGCGATGGCGCCGAGCGCATTCTCCACGTTGAAGAGGCCCGGCATGGAGAGGAACAGCTCTTCCTCCCAACTTGGCGTGTGAGCTACGAAATGGATGCCAGCGCCTGTGGGCCTCACGTCACGTGCCCAAATGTCGGGAGTGCCCTGTGTGGTGGGACCCTTTGCCGAGAAGGCCAGCAGGCGCTTGCAGGCCCGCGCGTGCGCGAGTGTCTCGTCCGCACGGTCCATGTCCACGTTCACCGCAGCTACGCGGGTCTGGTCAAAGATGCGCAGCTTGCTTGAGAAGTAGTCCTCGAAGTCGGGGTGCTCTGCCGGCGAGATGTGGTCGCGCCCGATGTTCAAAAAGCAGCCCACGTCCAGGTCAAGACCCACGACGCGATCGTATTTGAGCGCCTGGCTTGAGACCTCCATCACGAGGTAGGGAAGGCCCGAGCTGCGGACATTGGCTATGTGGCGCCAGAGGTCGGGAGCCTCGGGTGTGGTGTTGACGCTCTCGAAGCGCTCGACGCCGTCGAAGGTGTCTATCGAGCCCAAGATGGCTGTCTGCGCGGCGTCGTGGCCTGCGTCTAGAATTGCGCGTAGCATGTAGGCGCAGGTGGACTTGCCCTTCGTGCCCGTGATGCCAACGATCTGGACGTCGCGGTCGGGGTGGCCCCAGGCCTCTGCCGAGGCACATGCCATGGCCTGTCGCAGCGCGTCGTCGGCGACCACGAGGGCGGGTACCCCCGGTGCGACCCTCGCCAATTCGTCTGCGCGGCTCTTATCACAAAGGTAGGCACAACAGCCCTTGGCAAGCGCATCCGTCAGGTAGGCCGCCTTGAAGGCAGCCCCCTTGCAGATGAAGAGGTGGTCTCTCATTGCAAGACGGGAGTCGCAGTCCGCTCCATCTATGGGTACGTCTTCCTGGTGAGAGGCGCCCGCCGTATTCGTGATGCCCGCTGTGATGGCATTGGAGCAAAGCAGCTGCTCCAATGCCAAGAGTGTGGTATTCATAAAGCCTAGTATAGCCTGTGGCGAGAAGTGCGATTCTCTTGGTTGGCAAAAACGCAGTATCCACGCGAAGAGACACGAAGGAAGCCGCATCCTGTGATACACTTCGTCTGCAGGGGCGATTGGCGCAGTGGCTAGCGCAGGTGCTTTACACGCACAAGGCCGGGGGTTCAAATCCCTCATCGCCCACCACGACGGTCTCGGGCCTCGCTCATGCGAGGTCCGTTTTTATGATGTGGGGGAAGTCTCATGGACGATGCGAGCGGCGGAGTTGACCTGGCCGCACAGACATCGGTGCGCTCGTATGGGCGGGCGGCGGACCAGCTGCGTCCCGTTACCCTCACGCCGGGGGTCATGAAGAACGCTGACGGCTCCTGCCTTGCCGAGTTTGGCGATACGCGCGTGATCTGCACCGCGACGATTGAGGAGGGCGTGCCCGCCTGGCGCAGGGGTTCTCGCCAGGGCTGGGTCACGGCCGAGTACGCGATGCTGCCGGCCGCCACCAACACGCGGAGCAGGCGTGAGTACAGGGGACGCAAGGGTCGTTCCATGGAGATAGAGCGATTGGTGGGGCGCAGCCTGCGCGCGGTGGTCGATCTGCGCCGGCTCGGCGACCTCACGGTAACCTGCGACTGTGACGTGCTTCAGGCCGACGGCGGAACGCGTACGGCATCCATCACAGGCGCATGGGTGGCGCTCTACGAAGCGCTCATGGGCTACGTGGAAGTAGACAAGCTCCATCGCCTGCCGCTCACGGGACAGGTGGCGGCCATCAGCATGGGCATGGTGGAGGGACGGCCCCTCCTTGATCTTGACTACCCCGAGGACTCCAATGCCCAGGTTGACATGAACCTCGTGGGCACCGATACGGGTGGCATCGTGGAGGTGCAGGGCACCGCCGAGCGCGCCACCATCGATCGCTCGCAGCTCGCCTGCCTGCTTGACCTGGGGCAGACGGGCATAGCCAGGCTCATCGAGCTTCAGGGCGAGGTGACGGGGTTTTCTGGTCACAGCTCGTCGGGCTAGTCCGACAGATGCGGGTCTCTTGCCCGCGCGGGGGAGCCGAGGGTCATGAGGCGGCAGGATGAAGGGGTGGCTATGGTGACTGATGTGGACGAGTTGGGACTCGCTGGGCTGGACCCAAAGGCGACCGTCGTCGTCGCGACGGGCAACGCCCACAAGCTGGACGAGATAAGGGCCATCCTCGCGCCCATTATGGGAGGCATGCGCTTTGTGGCCCTCAGCGAGCTGGGAGACTTTCCCGACCCGGTCGAGGACGGTCAGACCTTCCTTGAGAACGCCCTCATCAAGGCTCGTGCGGCGCTCGATAAGACGGGGCTTGCCATGGCGGTCGCAGACGACTCGGGCCTGTGCGTGGACGCCTTAGGGGGCGCTCCGGGGGTCCACTCCGCGCGCTGGGCGGGCAGGCATGGTGACGATGACGCCAACAACGACAAGCTGCTTGCCGAGCTCGCAGGTGTCCCCGAAGGAAGGCGGACGGCCCACTTTCATAGCACGGTCGTGCTCGTGTTGAGGGATGAAAAGGGCGAGCGGGTTCTCTCGGGTGAGGGCGACTGCGCAGGCTCCATTGGTCGTGTGCGTCGGGGCACGGGTGGCTTTGGATACGATCCCCTGTTTGTGCTCAACGAAGTCACAGGTAGGACCATGGCCGAACTTACGCCTGCCGAGAAGAACTCTGTCTCTCACCGACACCATGCGCTTGTTGACCTAGCGAGTAAGCTGTAGGCCGTGTATCTTCCGTATCATGCGCTTGTGCGCTTTGGACACGTGAGTCAAGCTATGGAACAGACTATAGGAGATGAGAACCATGAGAATCATTCGCACGCGTGACTATAACCATATGAGCGAGCATGCCGCAGCCGTGATTGCAGCACAGCTGACCTTACAGCCGAACTCGACCTTGGGCCTGGCCACGGGCAGCACGCCCTTGGGTGCCTACGTGCGCCTCGTCGAGATGTGCGCTGCAGGCAAGATAAGCTTTGCTCAGGTCCAGAGCTACAACTTGGATGAGTACCGAGGCCTTACGCACGATGACCCGCAGAGCTACCACCACTTCATGTGGGAGAACCTGTTCTCGCGGGTGGACATCGACGTGACGCGGACGCACGTGCCGGACGGGTCGAACGAGGACGCCGCCTCGACCTGCGCGAGCTACGACGCGGCAATCGAGGCTGCCGGTGGCATCGACCTGCAGCTTTTGGGTATCGGCAACAACGGGCACATCGGCTTCAACGAGCCGGGTGACGAGTTTGTCGTCGGTACGCACTGCGTCGACCTGACCGAGAGCACCATCAAAGCTAACAGCCGCCTGTTCGAGAGCATCGACGAGGTGCCGAGGCAGGCCTACACCCTTGGTATCGGCGCCATCATGCATGCACGTCGCATCTTGGTGATCGCGAGCGGAACGGCCAAGGCAGATGCCGTACACGCGATGTGCTACGGGCCCGTGACGCCGGCCTGCCCTGCCTCCGTACTGCAGCTGCACCCGGACTGCATCGTGATAGCTGATGCCGCTGCGCTTTCGGCCTGCTAGAGTCCGTGACCGTCGTGGGCCTTCTGGCTTGTGGCGGCCACGGACTGGCCCTGACGGCTACGCCTCAAGCACCGTCGGGGCCTTCTCATAGTGGTTCAGTAGCTCACAGCCATCCTCGGTCACGATGAGCAGGTCTTCGATGCGCACGCCTATCTCGCCCTCTATGTAGATGCCTGGCTCGATGGAAAAGCACTGTCCCGCTTGTACCGGCTCGTCGTGTGCTGCCGAGACGTCGCCTGGCTCATGGTCCTGAAGGCCGATCTGGTGTCCGAGGCGGTGTGTGAAGTACCGCCCAAAGCCAGCGTCCTCTATCAGACGTCGCGCCGTCAGGTCTATCTCGGCAAAGGTCACGCCAGGCCGGACGATGGCCTCTGCTGCCTCGTTCGCGCGGCGCACCGTCTCGTACACCTCGAGCTGTCGGGCCGTGGGCTTTGCCGTGAAGAAGGTGCGCGTCATGTCGGAACAGTACCACCGACGCTTGCAGCCCACATCAAAGAGGACCATCTGGCCTGGGGCAAGTATCGTGTCGTCTGGCTCGTGGTGGGGATCTGCGGCGTTCACGCCAAAGCTTACGATGGGCTCAAACGAGTGGTCGTCCGCTCCCAGTCTTCGGTACTCGTCGAGTAGCCTCGATGCGATCTCGCGCTCGGTCGCACCCACATGCACCTGAGTGGTAAGCCAGGCCATGGCCTCGTCGTTCACGCGGCTGGCCTCGCGCATCAGGTCTTGCTCCTCTGCGGACTTGATCGAGCGCGCCACATCGACCGCGCCTGACGCCAAGGCAAAGTCGCTCCCAGCCTTCGCCTCCATGAGCGGCAGCAACCAGTGGGCTGTGAGCTCCTTGTCCACTCCCAGCGTCTGCCCATGGTTCGTCTCACCCGCCACAAGTGCGATGGGATCGTCGGCATCTGAGTACAAAACGAGCCTGTCGGCGGCAGTTGTCGCGTCGGGAAAGAGGTAGTTCGCGAAGAGCACGCCCTCGGCCTTGTTGCACGATCCCGTCAGGTACAGGGCAAGGAAGCGCTCGTAGGGCTCGGTGTAGTAGCCCGTCAGATACCAGATGGACAAGGGATCGCAGATCAGGGCCTGCGAGAGACCCATCGTTCCCAGCCGCCTCATGACCTCGCTGGCTCTCGCTTTATTCAGCATACTGTAACCTCACATATCTCAAGATGATAATTTCGTGCAATTTTGGTGTAGTATTCGCGATAAATAGCGTTGCTATCTGCCTTTCGTGAACATACGTCCGCACGGCATATCTTGCCATAAAATGGATGCTTGCACCACTGTGGTTCGTGGCGCGCCGCTGCGCTACGTTGCCTCTTGGAGGTTTGAATGGAAGAAGAAATTCCGCCTGCCAACAGAATAGACCAGATTTATACCGAACTTGAGGGGCTCAAGAACACGCGTCTGAAGGTCCGCGCAAACCTCGGTCGCTCTCGCACCATCGAGCGTACAGGCATCCTCGTGGGGACCTATGATGCCCTGTTCATCATTGAGGTCGAGGAGAGACGTGGGCGCAAGTCACGTCAGTCATATCAATACGTTGACGTGCTCACCTCGACGGTCGAGATCTACGACCCCGATACGGGAGAGCGTCTGCTCGACTTCTCCGAGGAGGAATAGGGGCGTGGACACAGCGTCGGCCGCTGGCCTTGCGCCCTCTCACGCGGCAGATGATCCGCACCGCCACGCAGTCAAGCTGCGTGCCCCGGCTAAGCTCAATCTGCATCTGGGAGTCTACCCCGGTCGAGATGGGCGTGGGTATCACCACGCGGACTCGGTTATGGTGGCGCTCAGCCTCGCTGATCTCGTGACAATGATCGAGCGGGACGCTACCGGTGCGGAGGGTGTGGGTCCTGCGCTCTTGTTGAGTGAGGACGTGGGAGTTCCCTCTCGAGAGAACACTGCCTGGATCGCGGCGACGCGGCTTTGCGAGGCGTTTGGTCGCCCACCTACCTATGCCATACGCATCGAGAAGCGCATTCCTTCTCAGAGCGGCCTCGGTGGCGCGTCATCCGATGCCGCAGGCGTCATCTTGGCGCTCTGTCAGCTGTGGGGCATTGACGCGGATGCGGCTGCAGGTGACCCGCGTGTGGTCAACGTCGCCCGATCGGTTGGCGCGGACGTCGCGTTTTTCCTGCACCCGGTGCCCTCGCTGCTCACGGGGGCGGGAGATGTGGTTGAGCGTGTGTTTCCCCCGATGGATGGTCTTCCTGTCGTACTTGTGCGACCGGGTGCGGGTGTCTCTACGGCAGAGGCCTACCGCGAGTTTGACGTCGCGCCCGAGGTGCCCGAGCCTGCAGATGCGATGTGCGATGCCTTGGCGGCAGGCGATCGCCAGGCGGTGGCGTCGCGGCTCCATAACAACCTCGCTTCCGCGTCGGAGCGCCTCGTGTCGGCCTGCGGTGAGGTCACCCGTTGGCTCCGTGCACAGGAGGGCGTGATGGGAGCTCAGGTCACGGGCTCGGGCAGCTGTGCGTTTGCGCTGTGTGACACCGCGATGAGCGCGAGGAGGATAGCTGCGGCAGCACGGGAGGCTTGCGAAGATTGGTGGTCGATCTCCTGCGAGACGGTTGGTTCGAAGGCGCAGTTCTGCTAAAGTATCCATGCCGTGGGGAGCGGCGCAGTCTGGCGGAGATCGGTACGGGCAAGCGGTCGCGATGGGTTTTGGGCGGTCGTGCGAGAGGCCGTGCCGCTCTGCGGAGATGGGCATGATTCGGGACGTAGCGCAGTTTGGTAGCGCGCTCGGTTCGGGACCGAGAGGTCGCTGGTTCAAATCCAGTCGTCCCGACCAGAAATCACAGGTCAGAGGCAAAAAGTCTCTGACCTTTTTCTTTACCCACACTTCTTCTTAACCGGAGGCATAGCCGCTTTGACCGAAACGGATGGCTTTGGCAAGTGGTATGAGCGAATGCCCTTGGCCGGAAGTTGACCTAACCCCGATAAACCGTCTCTTAGAGCTCTTCGGGGGTTCGTGTGGGTTGACGCCTTGGCGAATTGCGTCGCAACAGTGTACACAAACGCCCCAAAGTGGCACCGAGGGGTCATTTTAGCCAATCTGTGTACACTCCTGCGTCGCCGCCCTGGCGGTGAGGGCCACGCCACCGGGGCGATGACGCAACCACCTACCCACACGAACTCACGAAGCCTCTCTTTTAGACTCCTTCATGGGACGTTTTGTGTCCACACTTCCTCGTGCCATGTGATGCGGTGACGCCAGGACGTCTTTTGGGCACGTTGGTGTCACCTGCCGTCAGACGGCAGGGGGATGGCCGAGCATGGGAGGGTCGAACGGAAACATAGGGGGCAACACCGAGTCGGAGGTCATCTGATCACGCTCCCAAGGGGCGAAGAAGTTCGCAGCAGGCTTGGCCGGTCGGCCCTTCAATCATGGCCAGAGACGTTTGGCCTGCCTCGCCCTCTACGTGTCGGTTCTGTGGCTCGGCCACTTGCGGCCACTTGTCTCCCTCGCCCCCAGCAGGCGCTTTCCCCACGGCCCTATAACCGCCTCATCCGGGGTCATGCGGGTCCCCTGCGGGCACCGTGCGGCTACGGCAGTCCACCTGAGTGATAGAGAGGCGTCCATTGGCTACCAGAAGTTTACGTTTTGATTCACAAAGGAGGGCGACGCTCCCTTCCGAGAGGACCGCTTCTTCCCGCAAAACGAGGCTGACTGCGAGGGGCTCGCGCGCATAGCTGCCGCAGAGGCTGCGGGCACGGACTTGCTCCTCGACGAGCGCGACATCGAACTCTACGCTCACGTTTCCCGCAAGACGGTATGCAGGATCGCCGGCCGAGGCCTCCTTCCCGAGAAGCGCGTCGATAGAAACATCCGCGTCAGCAAGCGCGCCCTCGACGTCGCCCGGAGGCATGATCCGACTCTCTTCGACCCCTGACCTCGCGTCATCCGTCTGCGAGGGGGGATGACGCGAGGTCACCTCGGCATCCCGGTTCGCATGGCAGCGTGTCCCGGCCAAGCTGACGTGGTGTCACCCAATATGAAAGGGAGGATACGAAAGTGGAGAGAGGAAAGGACCGCGCGGGCGTGGGCGCACGAGGAGGGTCTGGGAATGCTCACGCCCAAGGACGCCAGGGAGCTCGGTCTGGAGCTGCAGGTGCCGGATCCGTTGCCGTGCCCGCACTGCGGCAAGCCCCTGGGGAGGCTCGGCATCAACGTCGAGGGCAGGGTGCTCTGGGTCTCCCACGAGCTGTACGGCTGACCGGGTGAGCTCAGGGCTGCGGCCGAAGCGGAGACCCGCGAGGCTGCAAAGGAGGCGGAGGAGCGCTGCACTAGGGTCCGGCGGGCAGGCGTGGGAAAGCACTACCAGGACGCAGGACGCGGCGATCAACGACCCCACCTGCGCCGCGTTCGTCGAGTCTTACGCTCCTGGGCGCGGAATAGGGTTTTTCATCTACGGTGTGTTCTGTCAAGCTGTGTTTAAACAAATGGGACTGCGGTGGGAATCTTGGACCAAAACAATCTACGGGCCCGTGGGCACAGGAAGACCCATCTTGCCCGGGCCTACGCGCGCGGGTGCCGCGCGCGGGGCGCGCGGTCGTATCAAGTCAAGGCCCGCGAGCCGCGTGACAGGCTGGCGGGCCCCG
>ERZ773049.39-NODE-39-length-69773-cov-3.456267_pt1 | contig 69773 bp, 60 predicted proteins | sample MGYA00580633_ERZ773049 | MGnify/ENA primary metagenome ERZ773049 (study PRJEB29015, sample SAMEA2737991) | human oral metagenome | biome: human oral; feature: human-associated habitat; material: dental | place: China | collected 2066 ...
ATCAAGTCATGATCATGGCGGCTGAGGCCACCTACCAATTGCGCCATTCAGCCATTGGTACCGAACATATCTTGATTGGTCTAGCCCGCGAAGAACGTGGGATTGCCGGCGTCATTCTCCGTGAATTTGGCGTGACCCCGGAACTGATTCTGAACGAGTTGCGGGCCATCCACGGCGATGTAGAAGCACCTATGCCGCGGGGGGAAGTGACCCTACCTTATTCGCCACGCGCCAAGAAAAATATCATGGATGCCTCCAACACAGCTAAGCGCTTGGGCGCTCGCCAAATTGGCACCGAGCACCTCTTATTAGCCATGCTGCCACAAGAAATCCTGGCGACCTTAATCTTACGCAACCTAGACGTGGACTTGGATGCCCTTAAGAAGGCTGTCTACCAAGCCATCGGCATTGATAAGATGCCAATGGGCCAAAGCAAGCCGCAAGTGCGGACCCAAAAGGCCAGCGAGACTGCACCAAGTAAGACGCCTACCTTGGATTCCTTTGCCCGCAACCTGACCCAAATGGCCAAGCAAGGCCAGATGGATCCAGTGGTGGGCCGCGAGAAGGAAGTTCAACGCATGCTGCAAATCATCAGCCGTCGTAAGAAGAATAACCCTGTCCTAGTTGGGGACCCTGGGGTAGGTAAGACTGCATTAGCAGAAGGCCTAGCCCAACACATTGTGTCAGGCGACGTGCCGGCCGATATTGCCAAGAAACGCCTGATGATGCTGGATATGGGGAGCCTGGTGGCTGGGACCAAGTACCGGGGTGAGTTCGAAGAGCGCATGAAGCGCATTGTGGAAGAAGTCATGGCTGACGGCCAAGTCATTCTCTTCATTGATGAGCTCCATACCTTGATTGGGGCCGGCGGCTCTGAAGGGGCCATTGATGCAGCCAACATCCTCAAGCCAGCTTTGGCGCGGGGTGAAATCCAAGTCATCGGGGCAACAACCCTGAGTGAATACCAGAAATACATTGAAAAAGACGCGGCCTTGGAACGTCGTTTCTCTAAGGTGCAAGTGGACGAGCCAACGCCTGAAGAAACCATCCAGATTCTGCAAGGACTCAAGACCCAATATGAAGTTCACCACGCTGTGACCATTACCGATCAAGCCATTGAAGCGGCGGTCAAACTCAGTGTCCGCTACATTACGTCACGCTCTTTGCCTGATAAGGCCATCGACTTGATCGATGAAGCGGCCGCTAAGGTGCGGATTGAAGAAGCTGTCTCTCACGATCCCCTTTTCGCCCTAGAGAAGGAAATGGCCAAGTTGCAGGCTGATAAGGAAGAAGCCGTGCTAGCCCGCAAGTTCCCTGAGGCAGCCAGCCTCCGTGAAGCCGAACAAAAACTGGAAAAACGTCTAGCCCGGGCCCGCAAGAAAGCCCAGACTCAGGCTGGCCAGCCAGCACATTTAGTCGTGGATGAAGAGCAAGTGGCCCAAGTGGTGGCCCTGTCAACCGGCATCCCCGTGACTCAAATGGCCATGAAGGAAAGCCAACGCCTAGTTAACCTAGAGCGGGAACTTCACCAACGGGTCATCGGCCAGGAAGAAGCCGTGTCCGCTGTGTCACGCGCTATTCGCCGGGCTCGTTCTGGCCTCAAGGCGCCAGGCCGTCCAATTGGTTCCTTCCTCTTCTTGGGACCAACTGGGGTCGGTAAGACCGAATTGGCCAAGGCCTTGGCCCAAGCTATGTTTGGCTCGCAAGACAATATGATTCGGGTCGACATGTCCGAGTACATGGAGAAACACACCGTGTCTCGCCTGATTGGTTCGCCTCCAGGTTATGTCGGCCATGAAGAAAGCGGCCAGTTGACCGAGAAGGTCCGCCAAAAACCTTACTCTGTCATTCTCCTGGACGAAATCGAGAAGGCCCACCCAGATGTCTTCAACATCCTGCTCCAAGTCTTTGACGACGGGCATTTGACTGACTCCAAGGGTCGCCAAGTCGATTTCCGCAACACCATCATTATCATGACCTCTAACCTAGGGGCCACCGCCCTGCGGGATGAGAAATCCGTTGGTTTTGGGGCTAAGCAGTTTACCGCTGACCACCTGGCCATGGAAAAACGTATTCGCGAAGAGCTCAAGCGTTCTTTCCGTCCAGAATTACTCAACCGGATTGACGAAACGGTGGTCTTCCACTCCTTAACTAAGGAAGAAATTCGCCAAATCGTTAAGCTCCATACTAAGGATATTATCAAGCGCCTAGGCGAACTGGCCATCAAGGCTCGGGTGACCGATACGGCGGTGGATATTATCGCCGAAGCCGGTTTCGACCCAGAATACGGGGCGCGTCCAATTCGCCGTGCGATTCAAAAACAAATCGAGGACCAACTCAGTGAGTTGCTGCTTAGCGGCAGCATTGTCACCGGGGACTCGGTGACCATTGGCGGCCGGTCCGGTAAGATTAACATTGCCGCTAAGGACCATGAGGCTGGCTCAAGCAAGGCCAAAGCTAAGCCCAAAGCCAAAGCCTAAATAATCTAAGACAGGAGCTAGCCCATGTTTGAACAACTGCAAAGACTCTATCCCCAGGCCCAAGCAGTCGCACCGGATGCGGTGCTGCCCGGCTATCTGATTGTCCAATTAGGGGATCAAGGCCTGGCCATTCCTCAGGCTGACCTGACTAGCAAGGAAGAAGAACTCTTGCTTATGATGAGCTTGGCCAAGGCCACCCCCCAGGTGCCGGTCGTGGATTTAGCGCCACATCAACAGGCCTGGCGGGCCTTTCTCCTAGAAGGTCAGCCACTGGAAGGCCAAATGCGGGGCAGTCTGGTCTGCATCTACCTAATTATGCAAGCCAAGTCAGAGACCTTCGACCCTGTCTTGTGGCAGCAAACCCTGGAAGATTCTCTGGAAGCCATCGAAGTGGTCATTCCAGATGAAGCCAATCGCTGGTTAGTCTGCCTGCGGGGCATGGAGCACGTTGGCGCCTTGGTGGACATTATTAAGACCTTGGACATCGACTTTGAGACGGTGACCCGGGGCTGTGTCGGCCTAGTAGCCAAGTTGGACCAGGATTATGTGGCCCATTTCCAAGATGAGCGGCGTCTGGTTCACAGTATTCTGTCTCAGATTATGGAGCCTGAAATTGTGCCCCTAACCTCAGTCCTCTTACGCCTGGTAGGGCGCGAGGTGACCAAGCAGTATGCCTTTATGGATCGACTGCACGATGTCCTCAAGCACAATCCAGACTATGCGGCGACGGTGCGAGCCCTCTTTGAACATCAGGGTAACCTGAGTCAGGCAGCCGATGAACTCTATATTCATCGCAATACCCTGACCTATCGCCTCAGCAAATACACCAAGGAGACAGGGCTCAACCTGCAGCATCTGACGGATCTGATTGTCAGCTATCTGGCCCTGGAACATAAGGGGTGAGGCCATGATGGATGCAAGCCAACTGGCGCCTACCGACTTGGCCCAGCACGAATATTGGATGCAGCAGGCCCTAGCACTGGCCGACCAGGCCCAAGCCCTAGGCGAAGTGCCCATCGGCGCCCTCTTAGTTAAGGACGGCGTCCTCCTGGCTTCAGCCTACAATCTGCGGGAGGTCAACCACCAGGCCACGGCCCACGCCGAACTCCTAGCCATTGAGGCCGCCAATCAGGCCCTGGGTGCCTGGCGCTTAGAGGGCTGTACCCTCTATGTGACCTTGGAACCCTGTCCTATGTGTGCGGGCGCCCTGGTCTTATCGCGGGTGGACCAGGTAGTCTACGGGGCCAGTGACCCCAAGGGCGGTTGTGCCGGCAGTCTCATGAATCTCTTGGAAGACAGCCGCTTCAACCACCAACCGCAAGTCATTAGGGGGGTACTGGAAGCCCAGTGTAGCGACATGCTCAAAACCTTCTTCCAAGGCCTTCGCAAGCGGAATAAGTGGCGTAAAGCTCAAGCCAAGTTAGCGGATGGACAAGCTGACTAATTAATACAAAAATCAACGCTCAAGCCAGCCCTCTTAGGGGCTAGTCTTGAGCGTTTTTTGTCTTGGCTAGGGGGGAGGGTTTGAGCTGGTTTGCAAAAATGAACTTTTTCATAAAAAAGTGTCAACAAGGCGCTCCCTTTGTGGTACAATGGAAAAGTTGACGGTCCAGGACCGTCTCAAAATTATTTAAGGAGGCATTATCAATTGCAAGTATTTGATAAGTTAGTTGAGGTTTTAAGTAACCCCAAGTTTGTAGAGAACATTTTCTCTACAATTTCTATTATCTTAGTCGGCTATTATATTCGTAAGAAGAATATTGTCGACGAAAAGAGCGGCAAGGTCATTAGTAACCTAGTCCTATCAGTGGCGATTCCGGCTTTGGCCTTTAAGGCCTTTATGGTGCCAATTAGCAATGACACCTTCACCAAGGGGCGCAACGTCTTTATCTTTGGTTTTGTAGCCTACGTGATTCTGATTGTCCTAGGTGAGCTTTTCTTCGTTAAGGAAAAGGGCGACCGTAAGACCACCTTGTCTGTTCTGACAACCTTTGGGTCAACCACCTTCTTCGGTATCCCAATTATTAACGGCTTACTCGGGGCAACCGGGGTACTCTATGCCAATATCTTCAACTTGGCTTACCGGGTCTTCCTCTACTCATACGGCTTGATCCGTATGAGCGGCACTAAATTCGAGAAGAAGAACCTTAAGTCTATCTTCGGGAACATTATTGTGATTGCGACCTTCGCAGGTCTTCTTATCTGGCTCTTCCAAGGCTCTTTACCACAAGTATCCGTTATGGATCCTAAGACCAAGGAAATGGTGAACGTCGCCTTCCTACGTATTGACTTAACCGCGCCATGGCTCTTCAAGGCCCTGACCTACTTGGCAGATTTGAGTTCTCCATTGGCTTGGTTAGCTATCGGGATTACCTTGGGTAACATCTCGATTGCAGATGCAGTTAAAGAAAAAGCTGCTTGGTACTACTCAGTCGTTAAATTACTCTTTGTCCCTGCTATCTTTGTAGCCCTTATCTTCGCCATCAACTTCTTCTTGCCAATGGGCTTTGAGGCAGCTATGGGGATCATTATCATGTTAGCAACTCCACCTGCAACGGTTGCGGTGGCTTATGCCATTAAATTCGACCGTGAAGCGGTTCTAGCAAGTAACGTCTCCCTCTTGGCGACCGTGCTCAGCATCTTGGCGATTATCTTCTGGATTGTCGTAGGACAAGGGATTTTCGCAGGCTTATAATTAGTCACAAGCACTAGGCAAAGTAGACGGGGCTCCGACCTCGGTCTACTTTTCCTCTTTTATAAAGGAGTATTATCAAATCATGAAAGTATTAGCATATGGCGTCCGTGACGTCGAACTACCAATTTTTGAAGCCGTCAATCAAAAGTTTGGCTATGACTTAGTCTGTGTAGCCAACTACTTGAATGGGCCTGAAGAAGCGCGTCAAGCAGCTGGTTGCCAAGCGGTTATCTTGCGTGGTAACTGCTGGGCTAACAAGGAAGTCTTAGACATCTACAAGGAATTGGGCGTGGAATATGTCTTGACCCGTACCGTCGGGGTCAACCATATCGATGTTGCCTATGCCAAGGAATTAGGATTTAAGTTGGCTTATGTGCCTTTCTACTCGCCTAACGCCATTTCTGAATTGGCGCTAACCTTGGCTATGACCCTCTTGCGTAACGTGGCCTACACGGCTAACCGCACTAGCCAACAAGACTTCCGTGTGGACAATCAAATGTTTGCCAAGGAAATTCGTAACTGTACTGTTGGTGTAGTTGGGATTGGCCGGATTGGCTTGACAACCGCAACCCTCTTCAAGGGCTTGGGCGCGAATGTCTTAGCCTACGACGCCTTTCCAAAAGAAGGGGTAGACCATATCTGCACCCAAGTAGAACTAGATGAGCTCTTAGCTAAGTCAGACGTGATTTCCATTCACGCGCCTTACATTCCAGCTAATGGCAAGGTCATCACCAAGGAATTTATCAGCAAAATGAAGCCAGGGGCTATTTTGGTCAACACCGCGCGCGGTGAGTTGCAGGATGTGGATGCCATTATTGAAGCCATCGAATCTGGTCATTTGGCTGGGGCAGGCTTAGATGTCTTAGAGAACGAGAGCCAATTCTTCTTCAAGGACTTGCGCGGTCAAAAGATTAGCGATCCTGCGGTTAAGAAATTGGTTGACCTCTATCCTAAGGTCTTATTAACCCCTCACATGGGGAGCTACACCGATGAGGCAGTAGAGAACATGGTGGAAACCAGCTTCAATAACCTCAAGTCTTACCTGGAAACAGGCCAATGTAGCAACGACATTGCCTAATAGTGAAGCAAGCTAGGAAGTCATTCCTAGCTTCTTTTTATGGGGAAATTGGCGAGGTAGGGGGGGCCTAGTGGCTTGCATCTTGCATTTTGAATCAGCTTTTGCTAGAATAAGAGTAGGCAATGGCGGCGTCATGAATCGAGTCAGGACCGGAAGGTAGCAGCTATAAGTGACAAAGCCATGTGCTTATTTTTTTATTTATCGAGTACCATTAAAACTGCCCATTATATCATATATGATATAATGGTTTTTTCTTATGCTACGTTGTATACTAAGGTAGAATGATAAAAACACATGAATCGGTTGGTAGTCCGGTCCTAGCTTTGGCTAGCAGTAACCTGCCCCTCCTGGGTTGTCCCTTCATTTGAATTCAAAAAAGGAGGGACTGTTATGACGGAAAGCATCTGTCTCACAGTATATTTCGACGGGAGTTTTTGGCTAGGGCGCTTGGAATGGCGTGAGGCCAAGCGCATGCGGGTGGCGACCTACACCTTCGGCCAAGAACCGACTAATCCTCAGCTTTTGGCCAAGCTACCCAGTATCTGGCAAGACTTGACTTGGAGTCCGGCAGTGGACCAAGAAAAGCTAGACCCGCACAAAAGGCTCAACCCCAAACGTCTCTTGCGCCAAGCCAAACGCGCCTTAGTAGAGGCGCCAGTAGCCAGTACCAAGGCTCAGCTTGCCTTGAAGGTTCAGCAAGAGACCCGACAACAAAAGGGCAAGCGTCAAAAAAGCGCCAATAAACGCGAGCACCAAGCGCGCCAATTTGCCCTTAAGCAGGCTAAACGTCGAGAAAAACATCGTGGCCATTAAGGCCCGAAATGCCTCCCATTTGGGGGCATTTTTTTGATTGACAGAGCCAAATATTAGCGCTATACTAAGGGTGCAATTCGGTAGGTGAGACTACCATAGGGATACGGATGACTACCGCAAAGAAGTGGAGACACTTCGCGTTGGTTAGCAGTTGCTGTCGAGAAGGCGGCGACTAACGTCATTTCATCGCCCTATGATGTTAAAGCTTGGACGATGAATGAGAAAGTGAGACGACTTTATCTTGTCATGGTCTAAGCCATCACGAGGTAAAGTCTTTTTTGATGCCTACTGCGCAAAATTCAACTAAGAAAGGAGTGTTCAGCATGCCGAATGCCGATAGTGAACCAATACTGAGGCCAAAGCCTGAATATCGAAGTCAAGGCGCTGAACACGCCCTGGTTTGGCTATTCGGGTAACCCTATAAATTAGAGAGGTGAACCCATGTTAACAGCAAAAGAACGTTTAGAATTAGCAATGATGCAACCAACGGCTGAACTCCTAACCCAAGTAGGGAGCTCTCCCCGTGGCTTAAGCCCAGAGCAAGTTGAAGTCAATCGCGAAACTTATGGTGAGAATGTCATTACCAAAGCCAACCAGGCTAGTCTCTGGCAAAAAATTTATGAATCCATTATTAACCCCTTCACCGTCATTCTGCTGATTATTGCCTTGGTCTCCCTAGTGACCAACGTCATTTTAGCCCAACCTGGTGAGCAAGATCCGACCACCCCTATTATTATCCTTGTTTTAGTTATGGTATCTGGTGCCATTCGTTTCTTCCAAGAGCTCAAGAGTGACCAGGCTGCTAGCAATTTATCCAGCCTGATTGTTAACACTGCTACAGTCATCCGAGATGGGCAAGAGCGTGAGGTGCCGATTGATGAATTGGTTGTAGGGGACCTGGTTAAATTAAGCGCCGGTGACATGCTTCCGGCGGAGGTCCTGCTATTAGAATCCCGCGACTTTTTCGTTCAACAATCTAGCCTGACGGGTGAGAGTGATTCCGTCGAGAAGAAGGCTTATGCCCTGCCTGACCCTAGTCAAGCTAACAAGAGCCCATTGGAGGCGGAGCAACTCGTCTTTATGGGGTCCAACGTAGTGAGCGGAAGTGCTACTGCCCTAGTCTTGGTGACGGGGAACCATACCTTGATTGGGCGGATTGAGAAGACGCTAAACACCTATGATGAGCCGACTTCTTTTGAGAAGGAGATGAACAGCATTTCCTGGCTGCTCATACGTCTGATGCTAGTCTTAGTACCGGTGGTCTTCGTGATTAATGGGCTGACCGATTCGGACTGGCTAGAAGCAGGTGTCTTTGCCTTAAGTGTGGCGGTTGGTCTGACACCTGAGATGCTGCCGATGATTATCACAGCCAGTCTGGCCAAAGGCTCTGTCATCATGGCAAAAGAAAAAGTCGTGATTAAGAAGCTCAACGCCATTCAGGATTTAGGCGCTATTGACATTCTCTGTACAGACAAGACCGGTACTCTAACCCAGGACGAAATTATCCTAGAGTATCCCTTGGACATTCATGCGCAGCTAGACCTAGGAGTCCTTAAGGTTGCCTACCTTAATTCCTACTTCCAGACAGGACTTAAGAATCTCCTGGATCGGGCCATTATTGGTCGTACAGAGAAAGAAGCTCTAGAACATGAGGACCTACGGGACCTAGCCAGTCGTTACAAGAAAATTGACGAGCTCCCCTTTGACTTTGAACGTCGTCGCATGAGTGTTATCGTTCAAGAAGGGAGTCAAGTTCGCATGGTGACCAAAGGGGCCCTAGAAGAGATGCTGTCAATTTCCAATTATGTCCAAGATGACGGTCAGATTATAGCGCTAACGGACGAGATTCGCGCTGATGTCCTAGAAGCCATGAGTGATCTCAATGACCAAGGGCTACGTGTCCTAGGAGTCTGCTACAAGAATTATGACAATCCCCACCATGCCTTCACAGTCCAAGATGAATCGGACATGATTCTTATGGGCTACCTAGCCTTCTTAGATCCACCTAAGCCTTCGGCAGCGCCAGCCATCCAAGCCCTACGCGAGCATGGCGTGGCAACTAAGATTCTGACTGGGGACAACGAGAAGGTTGCCCGGACAGTTTGCGAAAAGGTAGGATTAGATGTTGATCACATTCTGCTAGGGACAGAGATTGACATGATGACTGATGAGACATTAGGTGAACTGGTTGAAGATATTACCATCTTCGCCAAACTCTCACCGGACCAAAAGGCCCGTATTATCCGCTTGCTCAAAGCCAAGGGCCACAAGGTCGGTTATATGGGAGATGGCATTAATGATGCGCCTTCCTTACGAGTGTCAGATGTGGGGATTTCTGTTGATACAGCGGTTGATATTGCCAAGGAAGTGGCCGATGTTATCCTCTTAGACAAGGACCTCTTGGTCTTAGAAAAAGGCTTAATTGAAGGCCGTAAGGTCTACGCCAACATGACCAAATATATCAAGATGACGGTCAGCTCTAACTTTGGTAATATTTTCTCCCTCTTGTTTGCGTCTGTCTTCCTGCCATTCTTACCGATGGCACCTGTGCATCTGATTGTGCTCAATCTGGTCTATGATTTGTCTTGTATTGCCCTGCCTTTTGACAATGTAGACCCTGAATTTCTCAAGGAACCACGGGCATGGTCAGCTAAATCCATTACACGCTTTATGGCCTGGATGGGGCCAACGTCCTCTATCTTTGATATTATCACCTTTATGGTGATGTTCTTCCTGATTGGGCCCATGATTACGGGGGCCAGCTATTTTGAGTCAGCTGACCCAGCCTACTTCCTCATGGTATTCCAAACAGGTTGGTTCATTCAGTCCATGTGGTCGCAAACCATGGTAATCTATATGTTACGCTCACCAAAATTGCCTTTTGTGCAGTCCCTACCGGCTTTCTCCTTAGTGGTCACTTCACTATTTGCAGTTTTCGCCGTAACCATCTTACCTTATACGCCATTAGCTGGCGCACTTAAGTTGGCACCATTGAATGCGCCGTACTTTGTCGCCTTACTGCTGATTATTGTCGCCTACATGGCCTTAGTGACAGTAGTGAAAGCAGCTTATATCAAACGCTATAATGAATGGCTCTAGAGCCAAAGGCTGGGATCAGGTCCTAGCCTTTTCGGTTTGCTAGGATGAAGAAGCTTGCTCTAGGGGGCTCCGTAAAGAACTAGATTTGAAAATATGTTAAGAAAAATAACCGTAGATTTGCTAACTTCTACCCTATTTATCTATAGAATAGATAAATAGGGAGGCCATGAGGCCAATGGAGATTTCTAAGTCCCCGCCTAGCGGATAGGGGGTGAGGTATGCTATAATAGATAGGAAATATCTGTGCCCAAAAAGGAGGGTGGACAATGAGTTATCAAGCCTTATATCGGGTCTGGCGGCCCCAAAGTTTTGACGAGTTGGTGGGACAACCCCTCATCGCTGAAACCCTAAAAAATGCGGTCAAGAACCAGCAATTAAGCCACGCCTATTTGTTCACCGGGCCACGGGGAACAGGGAAAACTTCTGCAGCCAAGATTCTGGCCAAGGCGGTCAACTGCCCACATCAGACAGATGGCAATCCCTGCAACCAGTGTGAACTTTGCCAGGCCATTACGGCCGGTCAATTGAGCGACGTCATTGAGATTGACGCGGCCTCCAACAACGGAGTCGAGGAAATCCGTGACCTGCGGGACAAGGTGCGCTATGCGCCGAGTCAAGCGACCTACAAGGTTTATATCATCGATGAGGTCCATATGTTGACCACCGGAGCCTTTAACGCCCTGCTCAAAACCTTAGAAGAGCCACCGGCTCAGGTTCTCTTCATCCTAGCGACGACGGAACCGCATAAGATTCCAGCCACCATTATCTCGCGGACCCAACGCTTCGACTTCGGCCGCATTAGCCAGGCCGACTTAGTCGGTCGCATGCAGTACATTCTGGAACAAGATGGGATTGACTTTGAAGCGGAAGCCCTGGCAGTGATTGCGCGGGCAGCCAATGGCGGGATGCGGGATAGCTTGAGTTTGTTAGACCAAGCTCTATCCTATAACCGTTCAGCGGTGACCGTTCAATCGGCCTTGGAAGTGACGGGGTCCTTGTCTCAGCTCGTCTATATCGATTACCTGACTGCCCTGCAAGCCCAGGATGGGCCTAAGGCCTTGAGCATCCTGCAGGCCAGTCTTCAAGAAGGTAAGCAGGCCAACCGCTTTGTGGAGGAGCTAATCCTCTTCTGCCGGGACCTCTTGTTGACCCTGAATTCAAAAGACAACTTCACCCTTCTGACCCAAGCAGAACTCAAGCCTCTGCGTCAAGCTGGGGACAACCGCTTCTATTACAATCTAATTGAAAGACTGAATCAGGCCTTAAACCAAATGCGTTTTGCTACGCAGGCCGACCTCTTTGTGGAAGTAGCCACCATTGAATTGGCCCAAGAGGTTGCCAATGAGCCGGTAGCTGCTGGCCCTGAGTCAGGCGCCCTAGCCGAGCTTGTCCGCCAGGTACAAGCCCTAGAGGCCAAGGTTAGCCAATTAGAAGCCCAGTTGCGGGCGGGAGCTCCTGCTCAAGTAGGGACAGGCCCTCAAGCGCCAGTAGTGGATGACCAGCCGCGGGTGCCGCGCGAGCGCCCTGCAGGTCAGCGCCAAGCCTATCAGTTAGACACGGATGCCGTCTATGCCGTCCTCAATGAAGCCACACGTCAAGACGTCAGCCAGCTTAAAAGTGGCTGGGCTGCTTGGCTAGAATCCCTGCCACCACAAGACCGTGTGCGCTTGACGGGCGCAGAGGTGCAGGCAGCAGGTCCTGAACGTATTCTCTTGGCCTTCAAGAGCCAGGACTTCTGTGGCCGGGTCCAACAAGATGCTGACTTCGTCCAAGAGCTTAGTCGCCAACTGGCTCGCCACTTTGACCGGCCAGTCGCCCTGGCCTTTGTCTTACAGAGTGAGTGGAGTCAGGTGCGTCAGACCTATAAGGTCCTCTATGACCAGGCAGGTGGTCCAATCAAAATTGGCGCCGTGGCAGAACCTATTAGGCTAGCCCCAGAGGCGGAATCTCTAGAAGCTGAACAAACCAGCCCACCATCAGACGACTTCCAAAGCCTGGAACAAGTCATGATGGACCTACCAGAGGCGCCAGAAGCAAGTGAGCCAGGCACTGATTTGTTTGGTCTGCCAATGGAAACGCCAGAACCCGCTCAGCCAGTAGCGGACCAGGAGGACTTGCCGACGGTTGACCCTGTCTTCGCACAGGCACCAGATCAGGACAACCTCCCACCTGTTGTCAGCCAAGCCTTGGCCCTCTTTGGTCAAGATGTGGTCGACATCGATTACGAAAAATAAAGCAAGCATTAAAGGAGATATAAAGATGCGTGGAATGGGAAATATGGGCAACATGCAAGGCATGATGCAAAAAATCCAAAAAATGCAAAAGGAAATGACCAAGGAGCAAGCGGCCATTGAAGCCACTATCTTCCAAGCTCAAGATGTTAACCAGTTAGTGACCGTCAAAGTCAACGGTAAGAAGGAATTAGTAGAGTTGGACCTAGCGCCAGACTTGGTAGATCCAGATGATATCGAGATGTTACAAGATCTAGTGATCGCAACAGTTAACGATGCTTTGAAGCAAGTAGACCAAGCGACGGAATCTCGCCTAGGTAAATACACCCAAGGCATGAACCTACCCTTCTAGCCTATAAACCATCAAAGGAGGTGGACACCCAGTGCAATACCCTGCACCTATCGCGAAGTTAATCAATAGTTTTACCAAATTACCGGGTATTGGAGCCAAGACAGCGGCTCGGTTGGCCTTCTATGTCCTTGACATGAAAGAATCCGACGTGACCGAGTTCGCCCAAGCCCTGATTCAAGTCAAACGTGACTTGCGCTTCTGCCCGACTTGCGGCAATATCACGGACAGCGAGCTCTGCGTCATCTGTTCCGATCAAAGTCGTGACAGCAAGACGGTCCTGGTGGTAGAAGATGCCCGGGATGTCATGTCCATGGAGCGAATGCATGAGTATCATGGCCTCTACCATGTCCTTCATGGGGTCTTATCCCCCATGGAAGGCACGGGGCCAGAAGATTTGAATATTCCTTCGCTCCTGCGTCGTTTGCAGGAGACGGAGATTGAAGAAGTCATTGTAGCCACCAATGCCACCGCTGAAGGGGAAGCGACCGCCATGTACTTGGCCCGCTTGCTTAAGCCAGCCGGCATTAAGGTGACTCGCCTAGCCCATGGTTTGGCGGTAGGTAGTGACATTGAATACGCCGATGAGATGACCCTCTTCCGGGCCATTGAAGGGCGACGTGAATTATAGTGGAAAGACAAAGTGAGGAGAAGGCATGTTTCCAGGAAAGTTTATAACCCTTGAAGGTCCTGATGGGGCCGGCAAGAGCAGTGTGATTGCGGAGTTGACCGCCTATTTAGAGGGCCAGGGCCATCAAGTCCTGACCACTCGAGAGCCGGGGGGCGTGCCCATCGCGGAAGAAATTAGACGGGTCATTTTAGACGTGGACCACACCGCCATGGACCCGCGGACAGAGGCCCTCTTGTTTGCGGCAGCCCGCCGTCAACACTTGGTCGAAGTGATTCTACCAGCCTTGCGTCAAGGTAAAATCGTCCTCTGTGACCGCTTCGTGGATTCGTCCTTGGCTTACCAAGGTATGGCTCGCGACATTCCAGTGGATCTAATCTGGTCCATTAACCAATTTGCGGTAGAAGACCAGCTGCCGGCTCTGACCCTCTTAATCGATGTGCCGGCTGAGGTGGGCCTAGCCCGCATTCATCAGGCGCGTGGTCAGCGCCAGTATGACCGCCTAGACCAAGAATCCCTGGACTTCCATAACCGGGTCCGCCAGGCCTTTCTAGATTTGGCCCAAGCCTCGCCAGAGCGTATTAAGGTTATTGACGGTCAGGTGCCACTAGACCAGGTTGTGGCTGCTTGTATTGACGTTCTACATCAACATGCCCTCTAGAGACAGAGAGGAGAAGGAGTATCATGATGAAATTAATTATTGCTATTGTTCAAGATCAAGACCAAAACGAATTGAGCCGCGCTTTCTATGATGCCAATGTCCGTGCTACCAAGTTATCTACCACCGGTGGTTTCTTACGGGCCGGCAACACTACCTTTATGATTGGGATTGAGGAAGAACGGATTGAGGAAGTCTTGAAGATTATTGACCAATGTTCTAAGGCGCGTGAACAATATGTCAGCGCTCCGCTCCATTTGGATATGGGGCTAGACTCAGCTGTCAACCTACCTGTTAAAGTTGAAGTAGGGGGCGCAACCGTCTTCGTCTTGCCAATCGAAAGCTTCCACCAATTCTAGGCGGCGACTGGTATGGCTACCTATAGCGTCGAAGCCCTCAAGGCTTATTTTGCCCAGCAGGTCCAGGAAGGCCACCTAGCCCATGCCTACCTGCTGACAGGTGGGGACATGACCAGCAAGCGAGCCGTCATGACAGCCCTAGCCCAAGACTATTTCTGTGCGGATAGCGCTGGTGATCCAACGACCATCCGTCAACGGATTGCCGACAACCAGTATGCTGATATCTATTACCTAGAGGCTCAAGGCCAGACCCTTAAGGTCGACCAGGTCCGCGAGCTTAAGGAGTGGTTGGGGCAGAGCCCGCTAGAAGGGCGGGGTAAGTTTGCTATTATTGAGCAGGCCGAACGCCTCAACGCCTCTTCGGCCAATGCCCTCTTGACCGTCTTGGAAGAGCCGGTGGCCAATGTCTATCTCTTCCTCTGGAGTCCGAGTGCCAACTTGCTCTTACCGACTATTTTGTCGCGGGTTCAAGTCCTGCATTTGGAAGCACCAGACCGCCAAGCCCAGGCAGCGGACTGGGAGGCTCATGGCGTTTTGCCCGTTCATGCCCAGATTCTGGCAGGCTTCAGAGAGGAAACGGTGGCCCGTTGGACCAGCGACTATGAGGCGACCCAGTTTGAGCAGGCTATCAAGACCTGGAATGGCTGGTATCGCCAGTTAGTGATGGGTGACCCCATGGCCTTTGTGGCCCTGCAGACCCGTCTCAAGGGAGACCTGACCCAACAGGGCGGCTTGGACCTAGCAGATTATTGCCTGCGTCTGACCCATCAGCTCTTAACCAAGGCAGCAGCCTATGATTTCCAGGGGCATTTCTTGACCGATTTGGCCAAACAAGGCCTGCCAAGCCAGGCTGACCTCTTGTGGGTTAACCAGCTCTTGCTAGAAGCTAAGCAGCGAATTTTGGCTAATGTGTCCCCTCAGTTGGCTTTAGAACAGTGCGTCTTACGATTTAAGATGGGGCGCTAAGCCAGCCAATTCACTCTTATTGATAATGAAAGGATGTTGTGCTAATGGATGAGTCAAACTTGACCCAGATTCTGGCCCTAATGGATAGTCAGTTTAGCCAATTAAGTGATACCATGGCGCAACTCAAGCACCAGGTAACAGAACTTTCCCATGAAAATAACCGTCTTCGCATGGCCAATGCCCAGTTGGCATCGGTCGTTAGCGAAGCCAGTCCACCCCTGTCGGATCTACCCCAAGAGCAAGAGGATAAGCATGAGGAGGAGACTAGTCAAGCGGTGCCAGCCAAACGGCAACAGGCGGGGCGCGAGCGACTGCAGACCTTCTACCAGGAAGGCATCCACATCTGCCATACCTTCTATGGTATGAAGCGAGAGCCAGGCGAAGAGTGTATCTTCTGTCAGAATCTCCTGGATAGTTTCCAGCGCGACAACCACTAGGAGGCTCCTATGACAGACGCGACTGACTTACTTAAGCCCGGCGAGCGCCTAGACTATCTAGCTCGCGAGAACTTATCGATTATACAAAATCCAGACTACTTTGCCTTCTCAGTCGATGCCATCCTCTTGGCCCATTTTGCCAAGGTGCCACGGCGCCAGACGGCCAGAATTCTGGATCTCTGTAGTGGGACAGGGGTCATTCCCTTCCTGCTCAGTGCCAAAACAGCCGGTCACATAGATGCGATTGAACTGCAAGAGGCCCTAGTGGACATGGCCCAGCGCTCTTGCCAGCTCAATAATCTGACGGACCGGCTGACTTTTCGCCAAGGGGATGTTAAAACTATGGAGGCGGCGCGCCCCCTCTATGACGTTGTCACTTGCAATCCCCCTTATTTCTCGGTCACTAACAAACAGGCCCAACACCACCTGACCTCTCATGCCATTGCCCGGCATGAGGTCTACTTGACCTTGGAGCAATGGGTGGCCCAAGCCAAGCGTCAGCTCAAGACCCGAGGCAAGCTCTTCTGTGTCTATCGGCCAGACCGCCTAGATGACTTGATGGAGACCTTGCTAGGGGCGGGCTTTAGTGTTCATCGCCTGCAATTCGCCTATGGCAAGGCCGACCAGGTGGCAAAAGTGGTGCTGGTTGAAGCCATCTACGCAGGGGGGCGCCAAGGCCTGAAGGTGGAGCCGCCGATTGTCATTTATGGGCCGGACCAGCAATACACCCCAGAAATGAAGGCAATCTATTATGGCGACTAAACAGTATTTTTTCTATGTACTCTACTGCGCGGATCATACGCTCTATACCGGCTATACGGTGGACTTAGAGGCGCGGACTGCCAGTCATAATGCTGGCAAGGGCGCCAAGTATACCCAACAAGCCAAGCGCCGGACGGTTCGCCTGCTCTATGCTGAATAGCCGGTCTCTGGCCATGCGGGCGGAGGCGCGTTTTAAGCGACTGACCCGATCCCAGAAAGAAGACTATCTCTTCCGCCATGGCTTGACGTCCTTATCAGCCAGCCAACCCTTAATTATCCCTTTGGAGGTGCAAGATGGAACAACGGAGCTTTGAGTCCCGGACGGGGGGCACCCTCTACTTGGTGCCAACGCCGATTGGTAACTTAGAAGACATGACCTTCCGGGCCATTCGCCATCTCAAGGAAGCGGATTTGATTCTGGCAGAGGATACCCGTAATACCATTAAACTCTTAAACCATTTTGAGATTGAGACGCCTATGCAGAGCTTCCATGAGCATAGCCAGGCTGATCGTCTCCAGCCCTTGTTAGAGCGCTTGGCACAGGGTCAGGATCTGGCTCTGGTGTCGGATGCCGGCATGCCTCTAATTAATGACCCAGGTCATCCCTTGGTGGATGCGGCCCTTAGCCAGGGCCTAGCGGTGGTGGCGCTGCCAGGCGCCAATGCCGCCCTGACAGCCTTGATTGCTTCAGGTTTATCCTGCCAGACCTTCACCTATTACGGCTTCTTCCCACGGGATAAGAAAGGCCAGGTCGCTGCCTTAGATCTAGTGGCAGGCCAGGAGGCGACGGCTATTTTCTATGAGTCACCCCATCGCATCAAGCAGGCTCTCCAGGCTATTCGCCAGAAATTGGGGCCGTACCGAGCCGTGGTTATAGCGCGGGAGTTAACCAAGCGCTATGAGACCTATATTCGGGGTGAGGTCCATCAAGTGCTCATGAGCCTAGCCGACCAGGAAATCAAGGGCGAATGTGTCCTCTTGGTAGCTGGCGGGGGCAAGGTCGAGACGGGCCCTGAGCTGACCGCAGAGACCGACCTTAAGGCCTTGGTCCAAGACCTCATGGCTCAAGAAGGCCTCAATTCCAAGCAAGCCATTAAACAAGTGGCCAAGACTTACGGACTGAAAAAACAAAGCGTCTATCAGGCCTATCACGACCTGACCGATTAACAGAGGAGGAAGACTTATGGCATTAAAAGATGAAGATTTCTTGTTGAAAAACGATAAAGACTTAGAGGCTGCCATGGCCAAATTAGGCCTGGTCCTAGATGAAGAAGAGAAGGAATTCGTCGATCCTACCGACCAATTCGACTTTGATCCTAGCGCCTTAGAAGATGACCATGACCAGGATGACCAAGCCAAAGGCAAGGACCATGGACGCAAGTAAAAAACGTTGCGCCTGGGCCTCCAATATGCCAGATTATTACCAGGCCTACCATGACCAGGTTTGGGGCGTGCCCCAGCACCAGGATTTAGACCTTTTCAAATGGTTGGTCCTGGAATCCTTCCATGTGGGCTTGTCCTGGCGCTTGGTTCTATCCAAGGAGGCTAACTTTGCTCGGGCCCTGGAAGGCTATGACTATGGCCGTATTGCCCAGTATCAGGAAGAGGATGTCGAACGCCTAGCCCAGGATGCGGGTATTATCCGCCATCGAGGCAAGATTCGAGCGACCATTGCCAACGCCCAGGCCTTTCTCAAGGTGCAGGCGGAATGGGGCAGCTTCGATGCCTATATTTGGCACTTTACGGAGGGCCAAGTGGTCTTTCCGCCCCCAGGGGAGCGGCCGACCCGAAGCGACTTGAGCGATCTCATTACCAAGGACCTCAAGAAGCGGGGTTTCAAATTCCTAGGCAGTGTGACGGTCTATTCCTATCTACAAGCCATCGGCCTGGTCAATGACCACGAGCCAGAATGTTTCTGTTATCAAGCAGTGCGCTAGCCCTTGAGGTCGGCGCTTTTTTTGCGAACAAATTTTCGCACCTGGGAGACTAAGTGTGCTATAATGGGTAAGGTAAGATTGAACCAGAGGAGAAAGACAATGGCCAAAGATAAAATCGTAATCAAAGGGGCACGGTCCCATAACTTAAAAAATATTAACCTAGAGATTCCTCGTGACCAGCTGGTCGTAGTGACGGGTCTATCCGGGTCAGGTAAGAGCTCCCTGGCCTTTGACACCCTCTATGCGGAGGGACAACGTCGATATGTGGAGAGCTTGTCGGCCTATGCCCGCCAGTTCCTAGGGCAAATGGATAAGCCAGATGTGGACTCCATCGAGGGTTTGAGCCCGGCTATTTCCATCGACCAGAAGACTACTAGCCACAACCCGCGCTCAACGGTCGGAACCGTAACCGAAATTAACGACTACCTGCGTCTATTATATGCTCGTGTGGGGGTACCCTACTGTCCCCATCACCATATTCCTATTCAACGCCAATCTGTTGAGCAGATGGTCAACCAGGTCCTAGACCTACCTGAGCGTACGCGTATCCAGATTCTGTCCCCTCTGATTCGTAATCAAAAAGGCCAGCATCAGAAGACGCTGGAGAAAATTAACAAGGATGGTTTCGTCCGGGTAAGAGTGGATGGCCAGATTTATGATGTCACCGAAGTGCCTGAACTAGCCAAGAATACCAAGCACAATATCGACGTTGTGGTGGACCGGGTCGTCATCAAGGATGGCGTTCGCTCCCGCCTCTTCGATTCCATGGAGACCGCCCTCAAACTATCTGAAGGCTATGTCATTATTGATGTCATTGACGGTCAGGAGTTGCGTTTCAATGAACACTTTGCCTGCCCGCACGGTGACTTCCAGATGGGCGAGTTAGAGCCCCGTCTCTTCTCCTTCAATGCGCCTTTTGGTGCCTGCCCAAGCTGTGATGGATTAGGTTCCCGTCTAGTAGTGGACGAGGCCTTAGCCATTCCCGACGAAAATCTGACCTTGGAAGAAGGAGCCTTTGTCGCTTGGAATCCAATCAGTTCCAACTACTATATGTCCATGATGCGCCAATTCTGTGAGCAGGAAGGCATCCCCATGGATCTTCCTTATAAGAAGCTCAAAAAGTCCCAGCAAGCAGACCTTAAGTATGGGGTCAAAGACGGACGTAGCTTCAAATTCACCTACACTCCAATGTCGGGAAACGGCACGCGGACGGTCGATACGGTCTTTGAAGGGGTTATTACCAATATGGAACGCCGCTACAACGATACGGGTTCCGACTATACCAAGGAAGTCATGCGCCAGTACATGGTCGAGCATATCTGCCCAGCCTGCCAGGGCCAACGTCTCAACCCAACGGCCTTATCAGTTCGGGTAGGGGACCTCAATATCGCCCAAGCCACCGAACTATCTATTAGTGATGCCTTGGCTCACTTCAAGAGCCTGACCTTTGGGCCAGCAGATGAAGTCATTGCCAAGCCCATTATTAAGGAAGTGACCGATCGCTTGACCTTCCTCAATAATGTGGGGCTAGATTACCTGACCCTGAGCCGGGTGGCTAGCTCCTTGTCAGGTGGGGAAGCGCAACGGATTCGTCTGGCTACCCAAATTGGTTCCAACCTCAGTGGGGTTCTCTATATCTTGGATGAGCCTTCTATTGGTCTCCACCAACGCGATAACTCCCGTCTGATTCAGTCTTTAACGCAGATGCGTGACTTAGGCAATACCCTGATTGTGGTGGAACACGACGAAGAAACCATGATGACGGCCGACTATATTATTGATATTGGGCCGGGTGCCGGTGAGCACGGTGGCCAAGTGGTTGCATGTGGGACGCCGGAAGAGGTCATGAAGAACCCTAATTCCTTAACAGGTAAATACCTGTCGGGTCAGGAGAAAATCGCCTTGCCAGCCAGCCGTCGTCAGGAAGACAAGGGCTGGGTGACCGTTACGGGAGCTAGCGAGAACAACCTGCAGAATGTCACCGCCAAATTCCCATTAGGGCGCTTTGTAGCAGTGACGGGGGTTTCGGGTTCAGGTAAATCCAGTTTGGTCAACGCCATCCTTAAGCAAGCCTTGCTCAAGGAGCTGACTAAGGCTAAGACCCGTCCAGGTAAGTTTAAGTCGATCAAGGGTTACGAAAGTTTAGACAAGATCATCGACATTGACCAGAGTCCGATTGGCCGGACGCCACGCAGTAACCCGGCGACCTATACAGGAGTCTTCGACGATATACGGGATCTATTTGCCCAGACCAATGAAGCCAAGTTGCGCGGTTATAACAAGGGCCGTTTCAGCTTCAATATTAAGGGAGGGCGTTGTGAAGCCTGTGCCGGTGGTGGGATTAACAAGATTGAGATGCACTTCCTGCCAGACGTCTACGTGCCTTGCGAAGTTTGTGGAGGCCGTCGCTATAATTCCGAAACCCTGGAAATCAAGTACAAGGGGCTCAATATTACAGAAGTGCTGGACCTGACCGTTGAAGAAGCGGTGGAATTCTTCGCCGCCATTCCGAAGATTAAGCGCAAACTCCAAACCTTGCTGGATGTCGGTTTAGGCTATATTAGCCTGGGTCAGTCTGCTACTACCCTGTCAGGTGGGGAAGCTCAACGCATGAAGTTGGCGGCTGAATTGCAGCGGGTTTCCACCGGCAACACCTTCTATGTCTTGGATGAACCAACGACCGGGCTTCATGCCCACGACATCCGCAAGTTGCTAGAGGTCATTGACCGCCTAGTTCAAGCGGGCAATACCGTAGTAGTCATTGAACATAATCTGGATGTCATTAAGACCGCCGACTATGTCATCGACCTAGGGCCAGAAGGCGGGGTTCGTGGTGGTCAGATTATCGCCACCGGGACACCGGAAGAAGTAGCCAAAGTCAAGGGCTCCTTCACCGGCCAGTACCTCAAACCATTATTGAAAAAATAAAATAAGACTGGGATATTTGTCCCAGTCTTATTTGTTTATTTTACGTTCCCTATTTATTAGTTACACTAATAAATAGGGTTTAGCGCCGTGATTTTTACGGTCTTACTTAGCCGTTTTTCACAAAGTTGGGCGAATTTCACAAGAACGTTCGTCTTTTGGCTGGAAAAGCTTGATTTAATAGGGTTTTGCTAGGCGGACTCGTCAAAGCTTTAATATATAATAATTTATATTTCCCCTTATAACTTAGCATAAGTCATGCGTTGAGAGCGGCTGAGACCTGTCAGTCGCTCTTTTCATCCCTAGGTCCGAGCAAATATCGGTCCTAGGCCCTATGTCAAACGAGTGGAAAACTGGCATAATAAGGGTGTAGTTAAGAAACAAGCCCTCATTTAAGGAGTGAGAGATATGAATGAGAAAGAAAGAATCATTGAATTAGTCAAACAACAAGTCATTACCATGGATGAAGCCCTTCGCCTCCTCGAGGCTTCGGCCCAAGCAAAATCAGCTGACCAAGCAGAGGAGCCAGCCGACGCTCAAGCCCAAGTGACGGACCAGGAAGCTCCAAGCAAGCAAGAAGCGCTAGCTGACCAAGAGCCTGAGCAGGACAAGAAGGCGGGCTTCGACCCAGAACAACTCAAGGCTACCGTCCAAGAAGCCATCGACAAGAGCCTCAAATTTGGCCAAGAAATCATCTATAGCGTCCAACAAAGCCTTGATGACAAACAAGAAAATAAGCCTGAAGACAGCAAGTCAGCAGAGCCAACCCAAGAAGCCTCTGAACCAGAAGCGTCCATCAGCCAGGAAGAGGCAGAAGCAGCGGCGGCCAAGCGCCAAGAATTAGAGGAAAGCCTGGAAAAAGAAGGCCAAGCCCTCCTTATCGCTAAGCAACGCCTAAGAGAGTTCGAGATTCTAGCAGAATTAGACGAGCTCAGTGAAGAACTCCAAGCCCAAAAAGCCCAAGTGGCATCAGAAGTCCTGGAGCGAGGCCAAAAGATTGACCAGCTCCAAGAAGAACTCAAGGGCTACAAGCCAGCAAGCCCTGTTCCAGAGCCCTTCAGCCAACGACTCAACGACTTCGTTCGCCAAGTCAATGAAGGCGGCCAACGGGCAGCCGACCACGTCAGTCGGGCAGCGGATCAATTCGGTCAGAAAGCCGACCGCGCCGGTCAACGTATTGATAATGAAGCCAACCGCCTGGGCCGGGTCATTGGTCAAGTGGTGAGCACAGCCTTTAAGGCAGCGCGTGAAGGCATTCGCGTAGGCGTTCGGGCCTACGGCCGTTTAGGCAATGAATGGGAGCATACTTTTAACTTTGACGCTAAGGACCTAAAAGTGTTAGACTTTAAGTTATCACGAGGCGATGTCAAAGTCACGCGCGCCCATGTGGATCAAGTCTCAGTCAATGTCAAGGCTAGCTTCTTCGGTAAGATTCCAAATCCTAACCTAGAAGATTTCCAAGCCCACAGTATTCTCTCCATGGACGACGGCAACTTGCTCCTGCAAGTAACGGACGCCCATATGTCAGCGGATATTGAAGTGACTCTGCCAGACCAAGACTTAGGAACCGTTCGGATTGAGACCACCCAAGGGGATATTGAGCTAGACGGTGTCCAAGCCAAAGAAATTTATCTGACGACTGTCAATGGGGATGTCGACCTGTCCGATGTGGCAGCAGATTTATTAGACTACCATTCAACCAATGGGGATCTAGACTACCGCCTAGCAGAGGTTAAACGCCTCAACCTAGAGACAACTAACGGCGACTGCCGCGTGGTAGGTGCCATTGGCGATGTAGCGGCTAGCCTAATTAGTGGCGACCTGCTCTTAACCAAGCGCGATGAGACGCCGGCTGCTATGAAGGTCAGCACGGTCAGTGGGGATGTCAAGATCGCCATTCCAGCCAACTTAAGCCTAGAAGGCAGCGCTCAATCTAGCTCAGGCGACGTGGAACACCGTATTGGCCACCTAGACGTTGAAACTCACCGTCATCACAGCCTGGAATTCCAACGGCTGATGACCAACCAAGAACGACCTGTTCATTTAGAAGTTAACACCGTATCAGGCGACATCCGCCTCAAAGATACCGATTTATAGGAGGAATTTATCATGAAACGATTAACTCGTAATAGCCGTGAAGGAATGTTTTTAGGCGTTTGCGCCGGGATTGCTGATTATTTTGGTATAGACCCAACGCTTGTGCGCGTAGTCTGGGTGATTTCCGGTCTTTTAGGTGGCGTAGGCTTATTCGGCTACTTGATTGCGGCTTTCATCATGCCAGAAGCCTAAGCTTAAGTAAGTTAGAAAGAAGGAACGACCATGAAACGACTATATAAATCTACCCGTGACCGTAAAGTAATGGGGGTCTGCGGGGGGCTGGGAGAATATCTAGGCATTGACCCTACTTTCCTTCGCCTAGTGTGGTTTGTCCTCATCTGGCCAGGTTGGGGGACACCTTTCCTCATTTATTTGGTCTTGGGGATCATTCTGCCAAGTGACTATACGGTTGCGAATGGCCCTACCAGTCGCTCTAGCCGCCGCGAACAGGAAAGAGACCGCTATCGCCAACAGGCTAACCGGGCAAGAGAGGAACTTAATGATTTCCTACGTCGCTATCAAAAAGGCGCAGCAGGTCGCGATGCTAAGGCAGAGCCTAAGCGACGTGATGTGACGCCTAAGGATGACTGGAGTGATTTCTAATGCGTCGGATTTTATTGAATACCTTACTCTTTATGGGCCTGGCCCATGTTATGCCGGGTGTCAAAGTTACGGGCTTTGGCGGGGCCTTAATATCAGCCTTTGTCTTCGCCCTCTTAAGCGTAACGGTAAAGCCAGTCCTAGAATTCTTTGCCTGGCCCCTTAACTTCTTGAGTTTGGGCTTGGTCAACTGGTTGATTGCCGGCTTTATCCTGCTTTTAGCTAGCTGGTTGCCGGGTGGCCTTACCATTAGCTCTATCTGGAGCGCTATGTTGGTGGCCGTTGCCCTTTCCTTAGGCCAAAGCCTAGTTGGCCTGGACAGTCCCTATCACGATTAAGCCCCATAAAAGACCGCAGACCGGATGGCTGCGGTCTTTTGCTTAGGGTGGTAAATTCAGCCTTTTCAAGGGTCTGTCCGGGCAAACGAAAAGATAGGAATTCTCCGCCGTCTATGTTAAGATTAGGAGGTAAAAGTCAATGAGGAGGCAACATTTTCATGTCCAGCAGTGTAACCGTCAATGAACTCGTAAAAACTTTAAAAATTCAATATGCTTTTGGGGAAGATTATGGTTCTCGTCAAATATATACTAGTGAAGTATCCCGGCCAGGTCTGGCCCTAACAGGTTTTGTGGAGGACTATCCTTTCGAGCGAATCCAGTTGCTTGGGCGGACAGAGCTCCTCTATCTCGCGAGTCTGCCAGAGGAGCAGCGCCTTTTAGCCTATGAGTCTCTCTGTAATGAGGAGACACCCGCTATCATCTTCGCACGTGACATGGCGGTGCCTGAAGATATCTTCGCCGTAGCAGATAAATATCATGTGCCAATCTTGGTGGCACGCTCTAAGACCACCCGGGTCTTAGCCAACTTGACTAACTTTTTGGAAGGGCGTTTAGCTGAACGTTTGGCTAAGCACGGCGTCTTCGTGGAAGTATTCGGGATGGGGGTCCTCCTGACCGGGGGTAGCGGTGTCGGTAAGTCTGAAACGGCTCTAGAATTGGTCCAACGCGGCCACCGTCTGATTGCCGACGACCGGGTTGAACTCTTTATGATTGACGAATTGACCCTAGTCGGTGAAGCGCCTGAAATTCTCCAAAACCTCTTGGAAATCCGTGGTTTAGGCATTATCGATGTCATGTCTCTTTACGGGGTCGCGGCCATCCGTCGCTCCAAGCGTCTAGAATTGATTATTAATCTCGTGCTAGATGATGGTCAAACCGAATATGACCGTCTAGGCTCACAACGTGAATATGAACAAATCTTTGAAGTCAATGTGCCTCGCATCCGCATTCCAGTTAAGACCGGGCGGAACTTGTCAGCCATTGTTGAGTCGGCAGCCATGAACTTCCGGGCTAATCAAATGGGTTATGATGCGACCACTACTTTCAACCGTAAACTAGACGCCCTCATCAAGAAGAATCGGGTTGATAACTAGATGCCAATTTTAGCCATTGATCCCATTGCCTTCCGTTTGCTGGGCTGGCCCGTCCACTGGTATGGCCTCTTGATTGGCTTAGGCATGGTCCTATCCTATCTTTTGGTCATGCGAGAGGGGCGACGTAAGGGCCTGTCGGAAGATTATCTGTCGGATGCCTACTTTTGGACCATTATCTTAGGCCTGATAGGGGCGCGCGCCTATTATGTGCTCTTCCGTTTGGACTACTACCTGGCCCATCCCGACCAAATCATTCAGATTTGGCATGGTGGGGGTGCCATCTATGGAGCTATCTTGCTAGGGACAGCCACCATTATCTATGTGGCGCGGCGCTATCAGCAAGACCTGATCCTGACCTTGGATGTGGCAGCGCCAGGCATTATGTTGGCCCAAGCCATCGGGCGTTGGGGCAACTTCGTTAACCAAGAGGCCTATGGACCAGAAACCAGCCGCGCCTTTCTAGAAGGCTTGCATTTGCCGGCCTGGCTCATTGACCAAATGCAGATTCAAGGCCATTATTACCAGCCCACTTTCCTGTATGAGTCCTTGTGGAACTTACTTGGCTTGGCCCTGATTTTAATCTTGCGACGACAAAAAGGCTTACTCAAACATGGCGAATTAGCGGCCGGCTACTTCGTCTGGTATGGTCTAGGTCGCTTCTTCATTGAAGGTCTACGGACTGATAGTTTATACTTGGGTCCCTTGCGCATTTCGCAGGGGGTGTCCGCCGTCATGGTAGTGCTGGGCCTAGCCTGGATCATCATCAGACGGCGAGCAGGTCACAGCGTGGCCTATTCAGATTTCCAATTAGAAAAGAGGTAAGGACATGAAAATTGCGGTATTAGGTTCAGGTTCCTGGGGGACTGCCCTAGGCCAGGTCTTGGCTGAAAATGGTCATGAGGTGGTCTTATGGGGGCGTGAAGACCACATCGCGGATGAAATTAACCAAGCCCATACCAATAGCCACTTCCTGCCAGGCATTAACTTGCCAGCGACCATTGTGGCGACAACGGACTTGAAAGCAGCCTTGGATCAAGCCGCGGTCTTACTCTTCGTCTTACCAACCAAGGCTATTCGCTCGGTTGCCCGTCAGGTAGCGAGCTATCTTAGTCAGTCAGATGCCCAACCCCTCCTGGTGCATGCCACTAAAGGGCTGGAGCAGGGGACCCATTTGCGGGTCAGCCAGATGATTGAAGAGGAAATTCCGCGTCAAGACTACCAAGACCTGGTTGTCTTGTCAGGTCCAAGCCATGCCGAGGAAGTAGCCCGCCATGACCTGACGACCGTAACGGCCGCTTGTCCCAATTTGCAAGCAGCTGAGAAGGTGCAGGCCCTCTTTAAGAATCACTACTTCCGCATTTATACCAATACCGATGTGATAGGCGTGGAAATGGGCGCAGCCCTCAAGAATATTATTGCCCTAGGCGCCGGTGTCCTAGCGGGTGCTGGTTACGGCGACAATGCCAAAGCCGCCCTGGTAACACGTGGTCTGGCTGAAATTTCCCGTATGGGCATTAAGTTAGGGGCAGACCCGCTGACTTTCGTTGGCTTGAGCGGGGTTGGCGACCTAGTGGTTACCTGTACCAGTCCCCACTCCCGTAACTGGCAGGCAGGAAATCTGCTAGCCAAAGGTTACAGCAAGGAAGCCATCGAAGAAGAAATTCAAATGGTGGTCGAAGGGATTGCTACCTGCCAGTCAGCCTATGAACTGGCCAAGGAATCCGGTATCGAAATGCCAATTACCGAGGCCCTCTATGGTCTCATTTATGAAGGTGCGCAGGTCAAGGAAGGCCTGCTTCGCTTGATGACGCGCGACGGCAAGCAAGAAGCCTCCCTGTCTCAAGCGCATTATTAAGAGAGTGAATGATAGAATGGAAAAAGAATTAATTGTAACAGATGTTGTCGTGATTGGCGCTGGGCCGGCTGGTATGACTGCCGCCCTCTACGCTTCACGCGCGAATCTCAAGACCCATATGATTGAAAAAGGCGTTCCCGGTGGGGAAGTCAACAATACGGCAGATGTGGAAAACTATCCAGGCTTCTCCCTGGTTTCCGGCCCCGAATTGGCCCAGCACATGTACCAAGGGGCCATGCGCTTTGACGCAGTCCACGACTACGGCGACGTGAGCCATATTGAAGTAGAAGGCGACCTCAAGCGAGTGCATACTAGCTCCAAGGTTTATGAAGCCAAGGCCGTCATTGTGGCGACCGGTTCCTTCCACCGCCATCTTGGCGTGCCAGGGGAAGAAGAATTGGCTGGTCGAGGCGTGTCCTACTGTGCGGTCTGTGACGGTTTCTTCTTCCGCGATAAGGAAATTATCGTGGTCGGCGGGGGTGACTCAGCTGTTGAAGAAGCCCATTACCTGACGCAATTTGCTAGCAAGGTCACAGTTATTCACCGTCGTGACGAGCTCCGAGCGCAGAAAGTCCTGCAAGACCGGGCCTTTGCTAATCCTAAGATTGAATTCATCTGGGATAGCGTGGTGGAGGAGATTCTAGGGACGGATGCGGTTGAAGGCGTGCAAATTAAGAACGTCAAGACGGGCCAAACCAGCCGCGTGGATGCCCAAGGGGTCTTTATCTACGTCGGCTTAGTGCCTAACTCAGAAGCCGTTAAAGATTTAGGAATTACCGACGCAGAAGGCTGGATCATCACGGATGACCACATGGCCACTAGCTTGCCAGGCGTTTTTGCAGCCGGCGACGTGCGTCAGAAGCACCTGCGCCAGATTGTAACAGCCACCGGCGATGGCGGCACGGCCGGTTTCCAAGCCTACCAATACATTGAAAGCCTTAAAGACTAAGCTAAAAAGCCCTGCACTGATAGCCAGTGCAGGGCTTTTGTTTGAGCCAGTGGTCCACTCTGTCGAGTGGACCACTAGCTCCCAGGAAAAGGCCGGAAACGGCTCAAAAACCAGGAAAAGCATCGAGCCAGTGGTCCACTCTGGAAAGTGGACCACTAGCTCCCAGGAAAAGGCCGGAAACGGCTCAAAAGCCAGGGAAAGCATCGAGCCAGTGGTCCACTCCGTCGAGTGGACCACTAGCTCCCAGGAAAAGGCCGGAAACGGCTCAAAAACCAGGAAAAGCATCGAGCCAGTGGTCCACTCTGGAAAGTGGACCACTAGCTCCTCGGAAAAGGCCGAAAACAGGCCAAAAGTCAGGAAAAGCTTCAAGCCAGTGGTCCACTCTGTCAAGTGGACCACTAGCTCGGCCAAAAGATAGGATTCAGGGCAGATTTCATGAGATTCCGAGCTAGGTCAGCCAAAGCCCTAGAACTAGAGCTGCTACCTCTAACCACACAAAAAGGACTGGGCGTCAATCCCAGTCCTTTTGCCTTAGTCTTAGGCGGTTAATTTAGCGATGTCTGCTTCAATCTTAGCAGCCTTAGCTTCTACTTCTTCATGCGAAGCGCCTTGGGTGCCCAGATAGAGCTTGATTTTTGGTTCGGTACCACTTGGACGGAAAGCCACCCAGCTACCGTCTTCCAAGACATACTTGAGGGCGTCAGATGGTGGGAAGGTCAAGCTTTCAACCGTGCCGTCAGCCAGAGTGCGTGTGCCAGCTAAGTAGTCAGCCGCGCTCACCACTTTGAGACCACCCATTTCCTTGATTCCTTCGGTCCGGATTTGCTGCATGATGGCTGCCATCTTAGCTTGCCCAGAAAGGCCTGGGAAGTCGACTGCGATGGTCTTTTCATAGAAGTAGCCGTATTTTTCGTACATGCTTTCTAAGACATCCGCCAAGGTGCGGCCCGCTTTCTTGTGGTAGGCGGTCAATTCGGCCAAGACTACCAAGGCTTGGATGGCATCTTTGTCGCGAACGAATGGCTTGATGAGGTAACCGTAAGATTCTTCAAAGCCCATGAGGAAGGTCTTAGCGCCAGTTTCTTCATATTCTTGAATCTTCTCAGCGATAAACTTGAAGCCAGTCAGCACTTCTACCGCTTCCAAGCCATAGTGAGATAAAATAGCGTTAGCAAAGTTAGTCGATACAATGGACTTAACCGCTACCCCGTTCTTAGGCAGTTGGTTGAGTTCCAACTTAGCGTTTAAGATGTAGTCCAACATGAGAGAAGCGATTTGGTTCCCAGTCAAGAGTTGGTAGTCCCCCTTGCTAGTGCGAACCTTAGCCCCGAGACGGTCAGCGTCTGGGTCAGTTCCTAAGAGGATATCCGCTTCTACCTTCTTAGCTAATTGCTCAGCCAAATCAAAGGCCGCAGCAGATTCAGGGTTAGGTGACTTAACAGTTGGGAAGTCGCCGTCTGCTTTAGCTTGTTCTTCTACCACGTGAATGGTGTTAAAGCCAGCTTGGTTGAGGGCTTTTAGACCTAGGTACATGCCAGTCCCGTGAAGTGGCGTGAAGACGATGCTGACTTGGTCCGCCATTTCCTTGACTAATTCAGGGTTGATGGTGACAGCCTTCATTTCTTCTAGGTAGGCTTGGTCCACACGGTCACCGATGATTTCTACGACGCCGCTCCCTAATAATTCGGTCTTGTCGCCTACTTCCACGGTTAGTGGGTTTTCCACTGCGCGAACAAATTCTGTTAATTTATCTGCATCTTCCGGTGGCATTTGCCCACCGTCTTCGCCGTAAACCTTGTAGCCATTGTAGGCTGCTGGGTTGTGGCTGGCAGTAATCATAATCCCAGCGTAGGTGTTGAGGTAACGCACGGCAAAGGATAATTCAGGTGTTGGCCGTAGGCTCTCAAAGACATAGCTCTTGATGCCATGACGACCCAAGACCAAGGCCGCTTCCATGGCGAATTCAGGTGAATAGTGCCGTGAGTCATAGGAAATCGCAACCCCGCGGTCTTTAGCCGCTTGGCCGGCTTCTTCGATTAATTGGGCTAAGCCTTCTGTTGCTTGGCGAACGGTGTAGACGTTCATGCGGTTAGGACCTGCCCCTAAGACACCACGCATACCTGCCGTCCCGAAGCTGAGATTAGCGCCAAAGGCATCCTTTAAGGCTTCTTCGTCCTGGTTATTGGCTAACTCTTCCTTGAGCACTGGATCAAGGGCGTCGTAATTTTTCCAGAGGTTTAATGTTTCTTGCCATGTCATAGCATTACCACCTTTCAGTATTGCGTCATAAGAGAAATGAAACCTAGTGAGAGGCTCCTCACTTTATGCTAATATTCTACCATGAAATGTAGACGGTTACTAGTAGGGCTAGAAATTTGAACCGAAAATTTAGTGATAGCACTATGGCAAATGTCCGGGTTTAGCATAAGGCTAGTGCCCAGAAAGTTTAATAATCTACTTGAATACCCTAAAACCGCCAGAAGCAAGCGTCCGGCTCCTTGGTCGCTTTTCCCGCCTAAGCGTGGTATACTAGGGAGGAAAATAGCAAGGATTCCACAAAGAAAGAGGCGATGATATGGCAGACACACTCGAACTAGTCATTATTACAGGGATGAGCGGCGCCGGCAAGACGGTTGCGGTCCAAAGTTTTGAAGATTTAGGCTATTTCTGTATCGATAATATGCCCCCAACCCTGCTCCCAACCTTCTGGGAATTGGTCAAAGAATCAGGCAAAATCAGCCGGATTGCGCTTGTCATCGACTTGCGGAGCCGGGACTTCTTTAACGAAGTCGACAGCCTGATTGCGACTTTAGATAACACACAGTTAGTGACGACCCGCATTATTTTCCTGGATTCCAGTGATTCAGTCTTAGTATCGCGCTATAAGGAGACCCGCCGGAATCACCCATTGGCCCCAGACGGTCGCGTATCAGACGGGATTGCCAGAGAACGCGAGTTGCTCATGGACTTGCGCACCCGTGCCCAAATTATCATTGACACATCCGATATTTCCCCGCGTCAGTTGCGTGAGCGCCTGATTAAGGACTTTGCCACTAAGGATTATCAGACCTTCCACGTGGAAGTCATGTCCTTTGGCTTCAAGTATGGGGTGCCCATTGATGCTGATATTATCTGGGACGTTCGCTTCTTACCTAATCCGCACTACATTCCGGAATTGCGCCCGCAGACTGGGATGGATGCGCCGGTTTATGACTATGTCATGAAGCAACCCGAAACCCAGGCCTTTTACAGCAAGCTCATTGATGTCATTGAGTTCTGCCTACCAGGTTACAAGAAGGAAGGCAAATCTAGCGTCACTATCGCCATTGGTTGTACCGGCGGTAAACACCGGTCCGTAGCCATTGCTGAGCGGATTGCCAACCATCTTAAGACAGATAACTATGCGGTTAATATTTCCCACCGTGACTATATGAAGAAGAAAGAGACCGTGAACCGGTCATGAGCGAGACCAAATCGCACCGCTATAAGGTAGCAGTCATCGGTGGTGGGACCGGATTGCCTGTTATCTTGCGGGGGCTCAAACGAATTGACGCCGACATTACGGCCGTTGTAACCGTGGCGGATGATGGCGGGAGCTCAGGCGCCATTCGCGATTATATTGATGTCGTCCCTCCGGGCGATATTCGTAACTGTATGGTGGCCTTATCCGATGCCGACGAGCTACTGCTGGACGTCTTCCAGTATCGTTTTAACACGGATGATGACTTCTTGGCCGGCCACGCTATCGGCAACTTACTGATTGCCGCTTTGAAAGAAATGCGAGGTTCCTTGACCGAGTCCTTAGACATTTTGTCCAACTATATGAAAGTTCAGGGCCAGATTCTGCCGGCAGCGACCGAGCCCCTAGTCTTGCACGCCCTCTTCGAGGACGGGACCATTGCGGTCGGCGAGTCTAAGATTGCTCGTCATCGGAAGAAGATTCAACAAGTCTTAGTGACCACCATGCAAGGGGAGCCAGCCATTCACGCGACACCCCATGTCGTGGAAGCCATTGAACAGGCAGATTTGATTGTTCTGGGGCCAGGTAGCCTCTATTCCAGCATCCTGCCTAATCTCATGATTGAAGAAATCGGCCAGGCCATCAAACGGACCCAGGCTGAAGTCGTCTATATTTGTAACATCATGACCCAGTTAGGGGAGACCGAGCAATTCTCGGATGCTGACCATGTCCGGGTCTTGCATGAACATTTGGGCCAGGCCTTTATCGACACGGTCCTCGTGAACATTGCCGAGGTACCTCAGGATTACATTGACAATCAACCTAATGAAGAGTACCTGCTTCAAGTCCGCCATGACTTTGAAGGCATGCGCAAATTGGGTTGCCGCGTCATTTCCAATAGCTTCCTCAGTATGAAAAATGGTGGTGCCTACCATGATACCGAATTAGTGGTGGAAGAGCTCCGCCACCTCATGGAGACTCTCAAACTTAACCGTCGCCTCAAACATCAGGCGACACACAGTTAAAGAGTTGCCCAATTTAAGTCCAAGCAGAAAGGAGGGTTCTCATGACCTTCGCATCAGAAGTTAAGAAGGAATGTACCCTCTTAGAGGTCCACAAGGAACACGCCAAGGCGGAACTTGCGGCCCTGATTCGGATGAATGGGGCAGTTAGCCTCTACCAACAGAAGTTTATCCTCAATGTTCAGAGCGAGAACGCGGCCATTGCCCGCCGCCTCTACAGTCTACTCAAGCAGTTCTATCACACTGAGAGTGAGCTCATGGTTAGACGCAAGATGAAGCTTAAGAAAAATAATGTCTATATCGTCCGTTGCCGTCAAAATGTGCGGGAAATCTTGGAAGATTTGGGTATCTTCGATGGCTTCATGATTAACCATCATATCGCGCCTGACATTATGAATAATGAGCAGAAGGAACGCTCCTATTTGCGGGGTGCCTTCCTAGCAGCTGGTTCCGTCAACAACCCGGAGAATAGCCGCTATCACTTGGAAATTTATTCCAACTATGAGGAGCACAATGAAGACATCTGCAAGATGATGAATCATTTCCACCTCAATGCTCGGACCATTGTCCGCCGCAACGGCTATATCACCTACCTTAAGGAAGCTGAGAAAATTGCCGAGTTTCTGGCCATTATTGGTGCCAACCGGGCCATGTTGCGCTTCGAAGATATTCGCATTGTTCGTGACATGCGTAACTCCGTGAACCGTCTGGTCAACTGCGAGACGGCCAACCTCAATAAGCAAATCGATGCCTCGCAACGACAGATTGAAGCCATTCGTTACCTAGCGGACACGAGAGGGCTGGATAGCCTACCTGATAAGTTGCGGATTATGGCGGAATTCCGTCTGGATCATCCCGACCTCAGTCTGGGTGAGTTAGGCCAATTAATTCCAGGTGGTCCTATTTCCAAGTCGGGTGTCAACCACCGGCTCCGTAAGTTAGTGGAACTAGCGGAAAGTCATGCTTTATAGCAATCTACCCCTATCCTCGCGATAGGGGCTTTTCTTTTGTGGACTAGCTGAGGCTAGCCTATTTTTATATATAAAATCCTATATATGCCCTTTGCAAGGCAAAGTTGATAAACCAAGGCTAGCTTGTAAGTAACATAAATTTTCAACTTTTTATCGCCAAAACCAGTAAAAAATCGAGTCCCAAAGCCTATATATCTATGAAAGGCAAATTATTTTCTGGAGGAATACCTATGAATCAGTTGTTGCTTGTTGGACGTTTGACCCGTCCTGTCGAAGACCGTCAGGTGGGCGACCATCGGGTGGTCAATAATTGCCTAGCCGTCTCCCGCCGCCATCGCGACCGCAATGGTGAGCTGCAAACCGACTTCATTCCCATTGTGGCTTGGGATTATCTAGCTGACCTCTTAGTCAAATACGCCCAAAAGGGCCACCGCATTGGGGTGGTAGGGCGGATGGAATCCCGTCACTACACTAATAATCAAGACCAAAAAGTCTACATCCTGGAATGCCATGTCCAAGATATTACCCTGCTTGAGAGCAAGAATGGTAGTGCCGGCAGGGCTAGCGGTCAGAATCACAGCACTCCTAAGGGTCAGGAAGACTACGATGCCATTCGGAGCCAGTATGAAGTGCCCAGCCAAGAACAATTGGATATGCGCCAGCTAGCGGGTTTTAAGGCTTAAGGCCTCAAATTGCGTCAGTCTTTATGACAATTTTGCGACTAGGTAAGCTCTACCATTACATTTGCTAACTTTTGGTATATAATAGGAGTGAAACCAAGAGTTAGGAGGTCGTCGAATGAACGTATTAATGATTGAAGATAACGAATCTGTCTGCGAAATGATGTCCATGTTTTTCGAAAAGGAGCAATTCCAAGGCCACTTCTACCATGATGGCTTAGAAGGGTACAACGCCTATGCAGAATCTCCAAGTAAGTGGGACATTGTCTTGCTAGACATTAACTTGCCGTCTATGGATGGTATTACCATTTGCCGGAATATCCGCAAGATTTCTAAGGAAACACCTATTATTATGCTGACTGCTCAAGATTCAGAGAGTGACCAAGTCATTGGCTTGGAAATGGGGGCTGACGATTACGTCACCAAGCCTTTTAGCCCCTTGACCTTGATGGCCCGCATGAAGGCTCTCTACCGTCGTAGTCAAATTCCTGGTACTGACCACAGTCAAACTCAGGAAGAAGAAGGCTTCGATGTAGTGACCAAGAGTGTTAAGATCAATACCGTGACGCGAGAAGCATACTATAATAACCAGTTGATTGAGAACTTGACGCCTAAGGAGTTTGATTTGTTGCTGACCTTTGTGCGCTCGCCTAAGCGGGTCTTCAACCGTGAGCAGTTGCTTAAGCAGCTCTGGGAAGATCCTTTCTATGGCGACGAGCGGACCGTCGATGCCCATATTAAGAAATTACGGCAGAAGATTGAAGTCATCGGGCCACAAATTATTCAGACTGTCTGGGGCGTCGGCTACAAGTACGAAGATCCAGGTGATCATTAATGCGATTTAGATTTCTCTGGCAATTAATTGCCGGATTTCTGCTGGTCATGCTGGTGACCCTGGCCCTATCGGCCTCACGGATTAGCAATTATATGAATCAGCAAATCCACAGTGAAGTCGAGACGCGCCTACTGAATTATGGTAGCAACATTGTCAGCAATAACTTCTCCCGTGAGGATATTAAGAAGGTGGACCAACTGCTGGCTTCGGACAACATCTCCATTCAGGTCTATCTGGCCAATGGGAGCATCATCTACCCAACCTATCGCCAGGAGTACCGGGCCAACCTGACAGATAGCGAATTGCGGGCCATTCGCCAAGGGCAGAACCTGCCGCTGCGTGTGACCTATCGTCCAGATAAGGGGAAAATCACCCGTCTGGCCACCGTCTATCTGCCACTCAATCGCCAGGCTAGTGACAGCGCCCAATTTCCGGCCGGCTTTATCAGCCTGAGCGAGCCGATTGAGAACCTGGAGACCCGTCAGCAAGAAGTCTACAACAATATTATCTTTTCCTTCGGGATTGCAACCGCCATTGGTCTGGCTATTAGTGTGGCCTATGCCCTCTTCCAGACCCGTAAGATTCGGCGCTTGCAACAAGCTACCCGTCAGATTACAGCGGGTAACTATGATGTCCAGCTTGATATTAGTAATAAGAGCCGGGACGAGTTTGGCGACTTGGCCCATGATTTCCAAGTCATGACGGATTCCTTGGCAAAATCTCGCGAAGAGATTAAGCGCCAAGAAACCTTAAGACGCCAATTTATGATGGATGCGGCCCACGAGATGCGGACGCCGCTGACCACCATGAGTGGGGTGATTGAAGGGCTTCAGTATGATATTTTCCCTGAGCCCCAGCGCAAACGTAGCCTAGAATTACTGGCTACTGAGACCCAACGGCTCATTCGCTTAGTTAATGAGAATCTGGACTACGAAAAAATTCGAACCAACCAGATTAGCCTTAACAAGCAGACACTTAAGGCCTATGATTTGCTCTGCCAGATTCGGACCCAGTTAACCGCTAAGGCCCAGGAAAAGGGCGATCGCCTAGTCGTTGATGCGCCTGAGGATCTTCTGATTTATGGGGACCGGGACCGGCTGGTTCAAATTATCATTAACCTAGTGACCAATGCCATCCAGTTCTCAGAGAATAGTGACATCACCCTCTGGGGGCGCCAAGATGGCAACTTTACCGAGCTCCGCATTATGGACCAGGGGATTGGGATTGATGCCAAGCAAATTGAAGACATCTGGGAGCGATTCTACAAGGTGGACATTTCCCGTAAGAATACCAAGTTTGGTGAATCCGGAATTGGCTTGGCGGTCGTCAAGTCCCTAGTCGAGGCCCATGGCGGCACTATTCAGGTCGAAAGTGAGCTCGGCCAGGGTTCGACCTTCATTATCCGCCTACCGCTAGAGGCGGCGGAGTCTGGAGACCAGGCCCAAGCCCAAGAGGCCGCGCCAAACAAAAGCAAAAAGAATCTGGGGACTTTCCTAATTGGCAACAAGAAGGCCAAGTCAGAGGACAAGTAAGTTCCCTACAGAAAGGAAGCCTGTCGTGACTAAAACCATCGTCTATTTGGCCCACCCTGATGTGGCCGGCTCTAGTAGCCAACAATTTTTACAGCAATCAGGTTTGGCCCTGACGGAGGTCAGCTATGTCGATTTGCAGGCAGAATATGAGGCCAATGGCCGGCACTTCGATGCAGGAGTGGAATTGGCACGTCTGACTCGCTATGACCGAGTGATTTTCCAGTTCCAACTCTACTGGTACCAGGCGCCAGCCATCCTCAAAATCTGGCTGGATAGCGTCTTCGATATGTCCAAGGCCATGCAGGCTGCCATGCCCCGCCTCGCTCAGATGGAAATGGGCTTGGTGGTCATCGCAGGTGTTAAGGCTAGCCGCTATCAAGTCGGGGGCCGCGAAGGCTTTAGCCTGTCTTCGCTCTTGTCACCCTATTATGCCTGGGCTAAGCATTTTGGCTTAGCGCCCTTGGCTTATTTCCCGGTTCATCAGTTCCACTATCTGACCGAGCTCCAGAAGAAACAGCTGCTAGTTCACTACGCCTGCTATCTTGAGACGGGTAAGGTGGATGACTTCGAAGCCTTGCAGACCTTTGTCTTGGAGCGTTTAGCGGACTTGGACTTATCCTTATCGCTTGAAAGCCAGGCAGTCTATGACCAATTCCGTGAGGGCTTGAGTCAAAATCGTGATGAAATCCAGGAGCTGCAGGCCCTGAATAAGGAGGATTAGACTAGTATGAATCCCTATCAAGACTATGTTCAGGACTGGCAGGCACAGGCTCCTGACTATCCCAGTCAAGCCTTGCTGCAAGTCGCTAGCGACCTCTACCAACAACAAGAAGACCGTCTGCGCCAGCTAGAAGGCCAGTTAGACGGTAGCATGTGGAGTCCTAAGGACTGGCAAAATTAAGTTAAGATTCAACCCCGCCCCTGACGAAAAGGAGGCGGGGTTTTGTTATAGACCTAAGCGTCAGGCGACCGAGTGCTGACCTGATCACAAGTTGTCGCTCCTGACCTGAGAACCTTTCCCCAAGACTTGCGACAGGGGGGCTTTTGGTGGTATGATGGACTGTGGCACAAAATGCAATGAAGGAGACAGACAACATGACACAAGAAATCACGACCCAGGTAAGATTTTGGGGAGGACTTGATACCATAGGTGGTAATATTGTCAGTCTAGAAGCGGGCAACTACCGTATTCTGACAGATTTTGGCGCCTTATTCGGAGCAAGCTTGGATGAATTGAAGCAAGTCAATTTGACCCCAAGCCTGCTAGAAAAGGGGCACCTGCCGGCCATTGACGGCCTCTATACCCGCCAACAACTAGGAACAAGTGACCTAGTAAGCTATGAGGAGACCGATATGAAGACCATCGTCTGCCTATCTCATCTCCATCTAGACCATATTGGAGGCTTCGGCCAGTTGCCCGAGGACCTAGCCATCTATGCCCTAGAAGACAGTGTTTCCTTCTACCAACGCCTAGCAAGCGACGGCTTGTTGCCTGACTTCAAGGTCAATTGGCAAGCCGTTCAATCAGAGGTGCCTTTCCAATTTGGGCCTTTTACTATTGAGTTTGTGGTCAGCGACCATGACACCATTGGGGCAGCTAGCATCTTCATCACTGGACCAGACCTTAAGGTGGTTAACTCTGGTGACTTCCGTTTAACTGGTTTCCATCCAGAACGCGTCTTACACTGGGCGCAAAAAGCCCGGGACTTTCAGCCTGACCTCTTCTTAGTTGAAGGGACGACCTTCAGCTTTGACCCAGGATCACGCGATGATCGGATGCAACTGCCAGAGGACTTGGCTGCTCGCGTAGCCTCAATTTCAGCAGGCAACGAAGCCAAGTTCCTCAAGGACTTTACCCAAGTAGTTGCGCAAGCTGGCAATCAGTTAGTGGCGCTTAACGTCTATCCACAAAATATTGAGCGTCTAGTTTATATGGCGCAAGCGCTCAATCGCGCAGGACGGACGCTGGTCTTAGAGCCTAACTACTACCGTCTCTTGCGGCCTTACATGGCACCAGAGGCAGCCTTGGCAACCATCAACTGGGATGGCGACAGCAAGCTGCCAGTTCAAGATGTCTTGACTTGGGACCAAGTGCAGGCAGCACCTGCTCAATACGCTGTCCAAGTCGACTATGAACAACACCATGATTATATCTTCAGCCTATCGGAAGGTATCTACATCCACTCCAACGGGGTGCCGTTAGGCGCCTATGATGCGCGTTACCAACCTTGGTTGGAAGGCATCGTCAAAGCAGGCTGGCAATTTTATCACGGCCATGTGTCTGGCCACGCTTCTACCCAAGACCTCTGCTTGGTTAACTATGTGGTAGGTGCTAAGCTAGTGGTGCCATGGCACAGCTTTAAGCCAGAACGTTATGCGGAAGCCTTAGTCGATTTAGGGCTGACCCCATGGTTGCCAAGTCTAGAGACGACTTACTCTGCTGAACAGATTAAGAACCTAGCTGACTAAAAAAGCTTTTATTAGAATAGCATGAAAAACGCAGAAATTGAGGGAAATATGGTGCGATTTATGCTATAATTTACGCTAGAGCTGTAAGCTCCCTAGCACTTATTAAGACTGACAAAAATGAGGAGAATCAACGTGCAAGTTAGATTTGAAGACGTGACCATGCAGTTCGAACAGAAGACTGTTTTGGACCGGATTAATTTTACATTGCCTAGCCAGCAACTTATTTCCTTCTTAGGACCTTCTGGCTGTGGTAAATCTACAACATTATACTTAATTTCAGGGTTACTGAACGCAACATCAGGTAAGATTTTCTTCGACGATAAAGATGTAACTAAATTAGACCCAGTTAAGCGTCGGGTAGGCTTAGTCTTCCAATCCTATGCCCTCTATCCACACTTGACGGTCTTGGAAAACATCATGTTCCCGCTCAAAATGGAAAAAATGCCAAAAGCTGAGCGCCGCGAACGTGCCATCGAAATGGCAAAACTAACGCAAATTCAAGACCAGCTAGATAAGTACCCACGCCAGTTGTCAGGGGGACAACAGCAACGGGTGGCCATCAGCCGGGCTATGGCCAAATCACCTTCCATCCTACTTATGGACGAGCCTTTGTCTAACTTAGACGCTCGCCTCCGGATTGAGATGCGCGAAGAAATTCGCCGTATCCAACAAGAGACCGGTGTTACTACCGTCTTCGTTACCCACGACCAAGAAGAAGCTTTGTCTATCGCGGACAGCGTCATGGTCTTAGAAAAAGGCGAGATTCAACAAGTAGCGGACCCAGTCAGCCTCTACCAAACACCAAGCAACCTCTTCGTGGCACGCTTCATCGGGTCACCAATTATCAACACCTTTGCCAAGAGCTCTGCCGCTCTTAACCCTAACAGTGCCTTCGCGGAATTGAACTGGGCGACCATCGGGGTTCGTTCCGAGCACTTCCGTCTGGGGACGGCGGATAACTACCTAGTCCGCGGGAAAGTAGTCCGTGTGGAAGCAGTAGGTAAGGATATTACCGTTCACTTGGAATGGGAAGGCGACCGCTTCGTGGTTTCCAACTTAGAAGGTGACTTAGAAGTAGACCAAGAAATCTACTTGCAAGTACCAGCTGAACGCCTACTCTTCTTCCAAGAAGACCAACGTCGCATTCTGTCAGAAAGCGAGCGTGAGGGCTAGATGAACCGCAAACCTACTCTCAAGAGTAGCCTCCAGGCCCTACTCTATTTAGCGCCGGCCTTGGTGTTCATGACAACCTTCACCATTATTCCGATTATCCGCTCCTTCATGATGAGTTTCTATGAAAACTACAAGTTGCGGAATATTACTAAGAACAAGCCAGTGGTCTGGTCTCTGGATAACTTCCAGAAGATTCTGGCGGACCAAAAGTTCTACCTAGCGCTACAAAATACGGCAACCTATGTTTTCTGGGTGGTGCTCTGTTCCATCACAATCTCAGTTACAGTAGCGGTCTTGCTCAATCAGATTCCCTTTCTCAAAGGCCTCTTCCGAACCGCCTACTTCTTGCCATTCGTTACCTCAACGGTGGCCATCTCCGTGGTTTGGTCTTGGCTCTATCACTCAGAGTACGGGTTACTCAACTATCTCTTAGGTTTAGTAGGGATTGACCGTATCAACTGGCTCAATGATCCTAAGACAGCCATGACGGCTGTCATTATCATGGCAGTCTGGAAGAGTCTGGGCTTCAATATCCTGCTGACCTTGGTCGGCTTGGGCAACATTAACGAGACCTACTACAAGGCAGCTCAAGTTGATGGGGCCAATGCCTGGAAGAGATTCACCAATATTACCTTGCCGCTCTTGCGGCCAACCCTCTTCCTCTTGTCAACGGTCGGCATCATCAATGGCTTCAAGGTCTTCGATGAAGTCTTCGCTCTCTTCAATGGGCGTCCTGGACCAGGTGGTTCAGCCATGACCGTTGTCTACTATCTCTTCGATCAGTTCTATGTTCAATTTAACTACGGGATGGCAGCTGCGACCGGGATTATCCTCTTCGCCATTGTCCTCATTATTACCGTCTTCCAGAACATAGGCAACAAATACTTCGAGAAGCGGGGAGGTTAAGACATGGCACGCACAAAACGTATTCAAACCATTCTGCTCTATGTCATCTTGACCTTGGGCGCGCTGGTCATGATCCTGCCATTCTACTGGATGGTGGCGACCAGTCTGAAGTCCGGGCCCGAAGCAATCTCCGTACCGCCAACCTGGCTGCCACGGAACTGGCTCTTCTCCAACTATGGCCAAGCCCTGGAGAAAGCCCCATTCGGCCGCTACTTCCTTAACTCGGTCTTTGTCACAACCGTGACGACCGCCGGGGAACTCTTCACCTCAATCTTGGCAGCTTATGCCTTCGCTAAGCTCAAATTCTGGGGTAAAGACATCCTCTTCTTACTCTTATTGGCAACCATGATGGTGCCAGGGGAATTGATGACCATTCCAAACTTCGTGACCTTGTCAAGTTGGAAATTAGTCAACACCTACTGGGCCTTGATTATTCCTTGGTTCGCCTCTGTCTTCTCGGTCTTCACCTTGAAGCAAAACATTCAGACGATTCCAGACGAGCTCTACTATGCTGCCAAGACGGATGGCGCCAGCGACTGGCAATTCCTCTGGGAAATGGTTGTGCCCCTGTCTAAATCGTCCATTATCGCCGTGATGATTCTCAAGGTCATCGGGTCATGGAACTCCTTCCTCTGGCCAATGATCGTCACCAACTCGGCGCCTGAATTACGGACTTTACCTGTTGGACTCCAAGCCTTTACCACTGAAGCCGGCACCCAATTCGAACTCTTGATGGCGGCGTCGACCCTGGTAATCTTGCCAATGGTGATTATTTACTTATTGTTGCAGAAATACATTATTCAAGGTATTTCACGTTCTGGCTTGAAGGGCTAGCCCCTCAATGCTTTCCCATTAACTATTTGGAGGTAACATCTAGTGAAAAAAATCAAAGTGCTTTTCGCATTATTACTCACAGTAGTCTTAGCATTCAGTGCTTACGCACCATCTGCTCAGGCTGCTGACAAGGTTAAAGTAACTTTCTGGCATGCAATGAACGGTCCTCACGCTGAGGAATTAACCCGACTCGTTAAGGCCTTCAACGAATCTCAAGATAAGTATGAAGTTGAAGAAACTAGCCAAGGGAACTACAAAGCCCTACAACAAGGGGTGATGGCGGCGGCTGCTTCTGGCGACCTACCAACCATGACCCAATTAACTGCTTCTAGCTTCTCTGGCTTCAAGTCAGAAGGGCTCTTAGCTCCATTAGATGAATTCTTAACTGCTGACAATGGCTTCACTGAAGAACTTAAGAAGGACATCTACCCAGGTTTCTTAAAAGGCGTAACCGTTGAAGACAAGATTTACGCATTACCATTTTCTAAATCTGTACGTCTCATGTTCGTTAACCAAGACATGCTCAAACAAGCAGGTAAAGAAGTACCTAAGACTTGGGCTGAAGTCAAAGAATTAGCAGCTGCCCTCAAAGAAAAAGGCGTTGATAAGCCAGCCTTAGGTTTGGAAAATGGTCTATCTATCGAAGTGGAAACTATGGCTCGCCAAAACGGCGCAACTTGGGTTTCTGACGACTTGAAGACAGTTGACCTCACTTCTGACAAAGCCATCGAACCTATCCAATTTATCAAAGACATGGTCAAAGACGGTTCAGCACGTTTGGCCGGTGAAGACAAGTACATGTCAGGTCCATTCGCAGCTGGCGGTTCTGCAATCTACATTGGCTCATCTGCGGGCTTACCTTACGTAGTCAAGGGTGTGCAAGAATCAGGTATCAACATTACCACTGCGCCAGTCCCAACCTTCGGTCAAGGCAAGCAAATGACCCTCTTAGCAGGGAACGACTTAGGGGTCTTCGAAGATGCTTCTGATGAAGAAAAAGCAGGGGCTGTAGCCTTCATGTCCTTCCTCCTCAAGGCGGAGAACACTGCAACTTGGGCATCTAAGACTGGTTACCTACCAATCACTAAGTCTGGGACTAACTCAGAAATCTGGACTAACTATGTCAAAGAAAACCCACTTGTTAAGGCAGCATCTGACGAATTAGAGTACGGCTTTACGGATCCAATCTATGAAGGTTCTGCTAAAGTCTTCTCTGATTCAGAATTAGCCTTGGAAAACATCGTTGTTAACGATGCAGACATCAAGACTGAAATGAAGAAGATTGAAGACCTAATCAAGGGCTACCTACACCTATAATCAGCCTGATTAATACAATAAGTAAATAAGTCAAACGAGAGACTGGGACTTGCTCCTGGTCTCTTTTTTGGCTATATAAGTCCAGCCGTTAAGGGAGCCAAGCTATTTAGGATGGTTCAGAGACTTATTACATGTAATAAAACACAAAGCTCCATAGGGTTGGAAGCAATAAAGTATAAATTGTCTAGTCATAAGCTAGACGACAAGTGTCGCGTATTGTTTAGAAATTTAGTGCATTATATGATAAGTATGACTTAGAGCAGACAAAAATACTGTAACAGCTAAGTGACAGGTGGATAAAAGATACGAACGATTCTTAAGATAAAAAGCATGAACGTAAAGGCCAAAATGTGGAGCTGTCTTGAAAAAAAGATGAATAAGGTAGGATTTTTCGATTATATATTTCAATATTGTAACACAAGTGTGGCAAAAGCGAATTTTCATGAAAGGATGCAAAGAATAATCATTATAAATATAAAGAAAAAACAAGAAGACGAGAGCGGCTGAATTTAGAGAATTTTTATGGTAACGGGATCAAAGTGAGCAAAAACGTAAGAAAAACGTAAAAAATCTGTGATTTAGACAACTTAGAATGTATACAATCCTTGCCCTGTGTGGTAAAATAGTGGATAGCTAATAATGCACATCTATGCTTAAAAGAACTCAAAAAATTATTTTTTTGAAATTACGGATCTTGCTCCGGCCAAATCCGACACAAGCATTTGAGCACTGGATAGGGATTCATTGGCAGTAGCGTAGCGGCAAAGCCGTATAGGGGGACCTAAGCTGCATAATAATAAGTAGACCATGCTGAGCATGGCGAGCACTGAAACAATAATAGGGGGGCGAGTTATCGTTTAGGTTAGCGCAAGCTAAGCAATCTGTTTATTATGATCAAGACCGTTTGAAACGTGAGTCGGCGTTCGCGGTTCAAATGGCGGCAAGCGTCGCCAGGCATTATAGCCGGGAGATACTTGTCAAAGTTCTCTATTCAATAGAAGGAAATACAATTTTACAAGTCAGGAGAGATACACAATGACCCAAGAATTGAAGAAAAAGTTATTGAATGTCGTAGCCTTATCAGGTTTAGTCGCGGCATCATTCCCAGTTAGCGAAGTTCTTCAGCACCAAGCAACTCCAGCAGTTTACGCGCAAGAAGATCAATCTGCGCCAGACGACGAAGAATTGCCAGATGCAGTAGACCTCGCAGCAATCAAGGCAGCAGAGGGTGCTATTAAGGCGATTAAAGATGCATACCAAACAGCTTTGGCGGACTCAGATGGGGATGTAGAAGCTGCTAAGGAGCTTGCAAATGCTTCTAAAGAAGAAAACCAAAAGAAACTCAACCCAATCATCAACAAGACCATCAAGAACAAAAAAGAGCTCCAGCGTCTTACTGAATTATATAACAAAGAAGTTGCCAAGCTCTTAGGGGAGACTCCATTGCCTGAGCCATTCCCACAACAAGGTCCTAAGGTTGAAGTAAGAGAAGAAACTGAGACCATGGAGATCGACTTTGGCTATGAAACAATCAAAGATGACAACTTAGACAAAGGTCAAAAAGAGATTGTAACGCCAGGTAAGAAAGGTACCTTAACCATCACTTACACCGTGGAATACCGCGATGGTGTTCGTCAAGCTAACACGCGTAAAGAGAAGACCCGTCAACGCACCGTTGAACCTACTAACCAAGTTGAACGCGTGGGGACTCGAGACGTTGTGACGACAGAAAATGTCAAGGAAGTCGAAGATATTCCATTCGAGAAGAAAACCGAAGAGACGGATCAACTCGACAAAGGTAAGACCCAACTCAAAACCGAAGGTAAGAAAGGTGTCCTCACTAAAACATATCGCTACAAAGTGATTAACGGTTTGCGTGACGAGGCAACGAAAGAATTAGTAAGTTCCGAAGTAACAGTTGAGCCTGTGGCAGAAGTTACCTTAGTTGGGACTCGCCCAGTTGTAACGACGCAAGAAATCTCAGAAGAGTCCGAGATTCCATACGGCACTCAAACTCAACAAAATGCTAACTTAGCTAAAGGTGTTAAAAACACCGTTCGTCCAGGGGTCAAAGGTAAGAAGAAAGTAACCTATACTATCACCCTCACTGACGGCGTTCAAACCGACAAACAAGTGAAGAATACCGAAATCCTTACGCCAGCAGTTGATGAGATCATCGAAGTAGGGACTAAGGAAGAACCTGTAGTGCCAGAACGTACTCGTCATGAGAATGTCCGCACTGAAACAGTAGCCTTCGATATCGTTAACAAAGATAGCGACCAATTAGACCTAGGTCAAACTCAAATCGAGACCGAAGGGACACCAGGGGTTCGTACCATCACTGAAGAATGGTATGCAGACAAAGACGGTGTTGAAATCCCAGGCACACGTAAAGTGATTGGCAATGCTGTTACGACGCAACCTGTGGCACGTGTTGTCCTACATGGCGTAAAACCAGTAAAACGTACTCGCACTGAAACTAAGGAAGTAGACTTCAAGACCGTTAGAAAAGATGATCCAACTTTAGCTAAGGGTGAAACCAAGACTGAAACTCAAGGTGTCAAAGGTCAAGAAACCATCACCTATGAATACCTAGAAGGTAAGGACGGCATGGTCGCTGGCTCAGAAAAAGAAGTGAAACGCGAAACTACCCTTCAACCAGTTGACGAAGTAATCTTAGTTGGGACTAAAGAAGAAGCTTCAAGTGAATCAAGTTCTGAATCTTCATCATCAAGTTCAGCAGCATCAAGCGAATCAAGCTCTGAATCTTCATCATCAAGTTCAGCAGCATCAAGTGAATCAAGTTCTGAATCTTCATCATCAAGTTCAGCAGCATCAAGCGAGTCAAGCTCTGAGTCTTCATCATCAAGTTCAGCAGCATCAAGCTCATCAAGCTCTGAATCTTCATCATCAAGTTCAGCAGCATCAAGTGAATCAAGTTCTGAATCTTCATCATCAAGTTCAGCAGCATCAAGCGAGTCAAGCTCTGAGTCTTCATCATCAAGTTCAGCAGCATCAAGCTCATCAAGCTCTGAATCTTCATCATCAAGTTCAGTAGCTTCAAATGGATCAAGCTCAGAATCATCATCAAGCTCATCAAGCAATGACCCAGGTCAAAATGATAAGAAACCTGGCAAGAAAGACGAAGGTAAGAAATTACCTAAGACAGGCGAATCTCAAAATATTACCTTCCTCATGGGAATCATGATGATGTTTGCCTCCGCAGTGGTAGCTTTATTCCGCCGCAAACAAAATTAATGTAGCTTCATTAGAACGACGTAGCGATGTTAATTTTGGCTCGTGACCATTAATTAGTGAAAAGTCCTTGTTAATTGCGACAAGGGCCCCACTAATTTAGATAACATCGCGACGATGTTCTAATATTTAGAAAGAGGGGATATAAATAATGAAGCACAAAGAAAATCTTAGAAAGGGTTTCTCGATACTGTTCGTGTTAATGATGGTCTTATCGGTATTCCAAGGCCTCATTCAACCAGGGCATGTAGTACATGCGCAGAACAATAACAACGTTCGAGAAATTCAGTCAGGAGATAGTCAGACTACCATTCGTCAGGATGGGTGTGACCTCTTCATCAACAAAACACAAGATACCGAATGGTCCGTACCACGGAAACCAATTGACTTGGTTATCCTGCAGGATACATCTGGTTCCTTCAAGAACACCATTGGTGGTGTCCAAAACGCCTTGCGCGAACTGACCACGCCGGTGCCGTCAACTCAATATGATCCAGATCATCCACGTTTGGTCTTCACTGACAACCCTAAGACCACTGACCGTGTCATGGTTGCGACCTTCCAAGGGTTAGATGGAAAGGTGACCTACGACCAGTGGGACACTAGCAGTGTCTATGACTCATGGCGTCGTGCCTATCCGGGTTATAACCCAGATAGTAACTTTACGGTTAATCCATCTTACGAAAAATACGAGGGAACTTCCTATCGGGTACGTAACACCAACTTAACCAACAACCCAAGCGAAATCCAAGATTTCATCAATAAGATGGTAACTGAAGGTGGTACACCAACAGTACCAGCCTTGGAAGACATCATGGCTCGTTATAGTTCACAAGTTCAAACCTCCCAAGGTGGGATGGAAAATGGTCGTAAGACAGTCTTCCTTTTAATTACTGACGGGGTAGCCAACGGGAAACGTCTTGCCAATGGCAAAGTTGCCATCGAGTATAGTGGTGCCCGCATGTATCAATTGATGCGTGACTGGAACTTAACTGAAGACTGGCTCTATATGGAAGCCAGCCAAAACATCTTGGCTCGTGCAGAAGAATTAAAGCGTGCCGGTGAACAACTTAAGGCAGCTGTTGGACCTGAAGGTTCTGTGGTTGTCGGTTTCTGGGAAGACGTAAAAGGCTTCACTGGGAACGGTCAATATGGACGTACTTATAAGGAAGGTTTTGGTCATACTAACGTTAACTTCGGTGACAACCGTTCAGTACAAGAGATTTTCTCTACTACCTTGCGTAGTATTGCCTCACCAGACAAAGTTGTTAACGGGAAGAATGCTACCTTCTATGTTAACGAACAGAATGACATCAATGTCTTCGCTAACAAGGTCCTTGAATCGGTAGGGGCTGCCTTAGTTAAGGAAGACGTAAAAGGTGACTTCACCATCACAGATGGCTACAAGGTTAAGAGCGTTTCCATTAACGGCAAGAAAATTGTAGAAACAGTTACTGATAAAGAAAAAGAAATCCGTGGGACAGTAACCCAAGACGGCAACAACGTTAAGATTTCTGTTCCGGACGCGGCCTTCAACCCAGGGTCTAACAAATTTGACTACGAGTTAGTGCGTACCGAAACCGCGCCACCAACCACTGAAGACGAAGAAGAAGAACCAGGTGATGACTATACACCGAGTGAAGTTGAGCGTGAAGTTGGTCAATTAGTGGGTAAATTCTCTGTTGGGGAATACAGCACGACCCAAATTGGTTCTAAAGAGACTCAAAAAGTTAAGGTCAATGACTTATCTTACTGTTACCCATCACTTTCTAAGACCATCACAGATGGTGATGCAAGCAATGACCAAGGTCAGATTGATGACCCAATCATTACCAATAAGAAAGCCTATGCGGCTAACTTAGGAACCGTTCACGAACCGTTTGAATATACGGTGACTTACCGTATGAACAACGCACCGTTGAGCTTCAAGAAAAACCCTATCTTGGTTGACCGCGTCAACTACCGTCTCTTAGTACAAGAAGCTTATGTAACTGACATGAATGGTAACCGTCTCAACGACTTCACGATTCGTCAGGTTCAAGAAGCCGACCAAGAAGGCAACATGGGAACCACCATTATTGCGGACATTCCTAAGAAGCCAGGTATTAAGACTGAGAGTGTCAATGAAGGAGAATGGGGTGGCCACAAGTGGGCGCGTTACCAACTCCACATCAAGGCACGCTTCAACGATGAATATCCATTTGATGTTAACCAGAAGGAATACATTAAGATCCTTCAAGAAAACGATGGTCTTGGGGTCTTGAACCAAGGTCAAATCATGTGGAACGGGGAGTCTAACACTCCTGACTCTGAAGGTACCAACGTTCGTCGTTCTAACAGCGTCTTCGTTGTGCCTCCAACCGAAACCACCATTACTAAGAAGGTTCGTGGCGCTAGCCAAACGGTAGACCAAGGTGCCGAGCACTATGACTTACCACTACGTGACGACGAATACTACTATGATGTGAAGGTGGCATGGCCAGGTCTTGCTGACAAGTTCTTAGTAGAGGATGAATTAGTACCTGAATTAGAAGTAGTTAAGAACGGTGCTAAACTTTCTGGCTATGATGTCTCAGTATTAGTGAATGGTAAGCCGCTTAAGGCACTTGAAAAATTTGTATCAGTTAGCGGCAACAAGGTAAGTTTAGAAGTACTAAAAGCTAATATTACCCGGACGCTTAACACACAAATTAACTTAGCTAATAAGGGCAACAAAGGTCCAGCCGAAATCCACATCCAAATCAAGGCTAAGATCCGCCAAGATGCTAACCTTGATCGCTTCAAGGATGCTAACGGCGTAGTTAAGATTCCTAACGATGCTAGCGTAACGCTCGACAACAAGGCTCCTAAGAAGTCAGAAGTTGTAACGGTTACTCCGGACGAGCCAGCTGTCGCTAAGAAGATTAACGATACCTTAGACGACCTCTACATCCCATCATGGGAAGAAAACCACTACAACTACAACATCAAGACTACCTTGCCAGGTAACATTCGTGACTACGGTACTTACGTAATTAAGGATGTCCTTGATGAGCGTTTAGAACTGCAAGCTGGTCAACAACCTTCTATTAAAGGTGAAGACGCTAAGTACTTCGACGTAGCATATGATGAAGCAACACGCACCATCACAGCTACTATGAAGTCTGATGCCTTTGGCCAAATCGCAGGTAAGTCTGTCGTTGAATTAGTCATCCCAGCTAAGATCAAGGATGGCGAAACTTCAGCTAAGATTCCTAACACGGCGACAGTGCTTTACAACAAGCAAAATGCAACGGGTGATCCAAAAGAAATCACCACGCCACCTGTTACCGTAACACCACCACCATCAGGCCCAACCAAGAAGATTAATGGTAACCTCGATGACTTGGTGATTCCAAGTGCAGAAGAAAATGCCTACACTTACAACATCAAGGCTAAATTACCAGGTAACATTGAAAACTACACGCAATGGGGCTTCAAAGATACCTTAGATAACCGCCTTGAATTACAACCAGGCCAATCAGCTCATATTGAAGGGCCAAATGCTGACAAGTTCACCGTAACTTACGATGCAGCAACCAACACTGTAACTGCTGAAGTCAAGGCCGGCCAATTTGCTAGCTTGACAGCTGGTCAAGAAATCGAATTAGTCATCCCAGCTAAAGTAAAAGATGGCGTGACTGATAAGAAGATTCCTAACCAAGCAACTGTCTACTATAATAATCCTGCTGATGGCGGGGTGCCTCGTGAAACACCACCGACCCCACCGGTAACTGTAACACCACCTCCAACCACTCCAGATATTTCTAAGACAGTTAATGACGTAGAGCATTATCAATTAGCAACTCCAGAAGAGCCATTCACCTACAAGATTGATACCAAGGTTCCGTTCAACGCAACTGCCTTCAAGATCACCGACGAACTCAAAGACGTTCTCGAATTTGTAGGGACTGCAACTGCAACAGTTGACGGCCACCAAATCGCGGCTAGCCAAATCACTGTTTCTGGTAAGACCTTAACTGTAACCCTCAACGAACAAGAATTGAAAGACTACCAAGACAAACCAGTCCACGTAGAATTCCAAGCTAAGATTGTTGACGGGGCTAACTTAGAAGCTTACCGCTCTGCTGAAGACGGCACTGAAAAAGTACCTAACACAGCTAAATTCCAAATCAACGATAACCCTAAACTTGAGAAAGAAACCAAGCCGGTTACCGTAACGCCACCACCATCAACTCCTTCTATTAAGAAGACAGTTAATGACAAGGCGGCAGACCAATTAGCAACTGCAACCACTCCATTTACCTATAAGATTGACACCACTGTTCCACGTAATGCTAAGGCATTCCGCGTATTGGATACTTTGGAACATGTCTTACAAGTAGACGGTTCAGTCACTGCTAACATTGATGGCACTGAAATCCCATCAAGCCAAATCACAATTGAAGATGTGGACGTAGACGGCAAGACTCGTCAGAAGATTACTGTGACCTTGACTGAAGAACAAGTATTGAAGAATGCTGAGAAACCAGTTCACGTACAATTCAATGCTAAGATCAAGGACAATGCAGATCTCTCTGCTTACTCATCAGCTGCTGACCCTACTGTTAAGGTTCCTAACAAGGCTTCCTTCCAAGTAGACAACAAGCCAGAAGTTGAGTCTGACCCTGTCACTGTAACACCACCACCATCAACACCAGCTATCACTAAGACGGTTAATGATGCAAGTCATTACCAATTACAAGCTGCTGGCGAAGAATTCACCTATAAGGTTGATACAACCATCCCACAAAACGCGACAGCCTTCACTGTAACCGACGAACTCAAACCTGTTTTAGACTTCGGTTCTGGCGACGTAATCGCAACGGTAGATGGCGTACAAACCACTGGTGAAATCACTAAGAACGGTCAAACCTTGACTGTCAAATTCACTCGTGACGAAGCCCTCAAATCAGGCAAACCAGTTCACGTAGAATTTAAGGCAATCATCCGCGCTAACGCAGACTTAACAGACTACCGTACCGCAGATGACAACACTGAGAAAGTTCCTAACACCGCGAAGTACATCGTTAACGATGATCCGAACATCTTCAAGGAATCAGAACCAGTAACAGTAACGCCACCACCAACCACTCCACCAATCACTAAGACTGTCAATGGTGCAGAACATGCACAACTCAACGACAAGGTTGAAGAATTCGAATATGTTGTTAAGACTAAGGTTCCACGCAACATCACTGAATTCAAGGTAACTGACCGTCTTGAACCAGTCTTAGAAGTTAAAGGCAATGTAACAGCAACCTTAGATGGCAAGGCAATCGCTGCTGACCAAATCAAGGTTGAAGCTGATGGCGACCGTCAAGTCGTAACAGTAGCCTTAACTCAAGAAGAAGTCTTGAAATCAGCTGAAAAAGAAGTCGTTGTAACCTTCAAAGCTGCTATCAAGGCAGATGCGGACTTGTCTAGCTACACGACCGCAGAAGACGGCACTGAACGCGTGCCTAACAAGGCATCTTATGGTGTCAACATTCCTAACGTTCCAGATGTTGATTCTAACACTGTAACAGTAACACCTCCGCCAACCAAGCCAGACTTGAAGAAGACTGTTAACGATGCAGAAAGCTATCAATTGAAGGCTGACGGCGAAGAATTCACCTACAAACTCGATACTGAAATGCCACGTAACATTACGGCGATGACAGTAACCGATACTTTAGTAGACGAATTAGACTTCGGTACAGGCGACGTAGTGGCTACAGTCGACGGCGTCCAAACCGCTGGTGAAATCACCAAGACAGGTCAAACCTTGAGCGTGAAATTCACTGCAGAAGAAGTCTTGAAGAACGCTGGTAAGGCAATTCATATCGAATTTAAGGCTAAGATCCGTGAGAACGCGAACTTAGACAAGTACATCGATAAGACAGATGGCCGTACCAAGGTTCCTAACGAAGGTTCTTACCATATTAATGACAACCCTGACTTGAAGGTGAAATCTAAACCAGTAACGGTTACCCCACCACCTACAACGCCAGAAATCACTAAGACTGTAAATGATACGACTCACTATGACGTATTAACGCCAGAAGAAGAATTCACTTACAAGGTAGAAACCCTCGTTCCTACAAACGCAACTGAATTTGAAGTGACCGATACTATCGAGCCAGTTCTTCAATTCAGCAGCACTCCAGTGGAAGCAACTGTTGATGGCGAAGCAATCACTAACGTGACAACGGTTGACCGTCTCTTGACTGTAACCTTGTCTCGTGAACAAGTACAAGCTAAAGCTGGTAAGAAGGTAAGCATCACCTTCAAGGCTCGCTTCAAAGAAGGCGTAACCTTAGAAGAATTGAAGCCATACGTTTCTCAAACTGATGGCGTGACTCGCGTACCTAACAAGGCAGCTTACCGTATCGACCTCAGCGACCAACCTAACATGCGTAAGGAATCTGAGCCAGTAACGGTAACGCCACCACCAACTCGTCCTGACATCACTAAGAAGGTTAACGACGTTGAAGATTACACATTGAATGCAGAAAACGAAGTCTTCACTTACACTGTTGAAACTTCTGTTCCTGAAAATGCCACTGTCTTCAACATCACTGACCAATTAGATCCTGTCTTGCAATTTGAAGGCACGCCATCTGCAACTGTAGACGGTACTGCTATCGATGCAAGCCAAATCACGATTCAAGACCAATTGTTGACTGTGAACTTGACTCCAGAACAAGCTGCGATGGCTAAGAAGCCAGTTAAACTCACCTTCCAAGCACGGATTCGTGACAATGCTGACTTACGTAACTACGTAGAAAATGGCGTCATCAAGGTACCTAACAAGGCAACCTACCACATCAACAACAAACCAGAATTCGACAAGGATTCTAACCGTGTAACGGTAACTCCTCCGCCAACTGAAACCACTATCGAGAAGAAAGTTGACGGCGCTCACTACAAGAAACTAGATGCGGCTGACCAAGTCTTCAACTACACAGTTGACGTAACGGTTCCTAAGAACGCAACTGCCTTCTATGTAAGTGATACCCTTGTGCCTGAATTACAATTTGACGGCGAAGCAACAGCGACCTTGGATGGCAAGGACCTCAGCGCAGACCACATTGTCAAAGATGACACTGCTGGCAAAGTGACTGTGACCTTGACTGAAGAAGAAGCTCTCAACAATGCAGACAAAGTTCTTCACTTGAGCTTCAACGCCAAAGTTCGTCCAAACGCAGACCTCTCTGGCTACATTGACAACAACGTCATCATGGTTCCTAACACTGCTAAATACAGTGTCAACCATCAACCAGAGAAAGACTCTAACACCGTACATATCACACCACCACCTTCTCAACCAGATCTCGACAAGAAGGTTAACGGTAAGGTTGATGAGCAATTGGCAACGCCAGAAGCTGAATTCACCTACACCATTGACACAGTAGTGCCTACACACGCTGCTACCTTCACTATCACCGACGAACTCAAGGCTGAGTTGGAATTCGTGGGCGACGCAACCGCTGTTACTGCAACAGTTGGTGGCGAAGCAATCACTGATGTACAAATCAACGGTCAAGTACTGACTGTCAACTTGTCACAAGATCAAGCGTCTAAGAAACCTGGCCAAGCTGTCCATGTTGAATTCAAGGCTAAGATCAGACAAGGGGCTAACCTCAGTGCCTACATCGTTAACGGTGAAATTAAGGTGCCTAACACGGCTCAATACTTGATCAACAACGAATTCAAGAAAGAGTCTAGCCCAGTAACCGTAACACCACCACCAAGCGAAGAGAAGATTGAGAAGACTGTTAACGATAAGCAAGCAGAAACTCTTGAAACTCAAGAATCACCATTTACTTATAAGATTCAAACTGTTGTTCCAGCTAACGCAACTGCCTTTGCAGTCAGCGATACCTTGGATCCTGTCCTCGAACTTGCGGGTGACGTAAGCACAGTTGAAGCTAAGTTAGGTGACGATGCAATTGATGCAAGTCAAGTAACCTTTGACTCAGCAACTAGCACGCTTAAAGTGGAATTGACCGAAGCACAAGCAATCAATAACGCTAAGAAAGCTGTAACCGTAACCTTCCAAGCTAAGCTTAAGGCAGGTTTGACCCCAGCTCAATTAGCTCCATACATTGATGCAACTGATGGCGTAACTCGTGTGCCTAATAAGGCGCGTTACAGCGTCAACCATCGTCCAGATGTTGAATCTAACACTGTAACAGTTACCCCACCACCAAGCACACCAGATATCGAGAAGAAAGTTAACAACGACTTTAGCGCTAACTTAGCAACACGCGAAGAGTCCTTCACTTACACTCTCGAAACTCAGGTACCAAACAATGCCTACATGTTCGAAATTGGCGATACCCTCGAACCAGTATTGGAGTTCGATGGCACTGCTACCGTTGAATTGGATGGTAAAGATGTAACTAGCGAAGCAAGTGTCGAAACAGTTGACGCTAAGAAGACTGTTGGTTCTGAAGAACAAGATACTAAACGCTTAGTAGTGAAATTAACCCAAGACCAAGTAACTAAGAACCCAGGCAAGAGCGTGAAAGTAACCTTCAAGGCTAAGATCAAAGCTGGTGCGAGCCTTGCTGCCTACATTACTAATGATGGCGTCAAGATTCCTAACAAGGCCAACTACATGATCAACAACAATCCTGACATTACTAAGGATTCTAATGAAGTACCAGTAACGCCACCACCAACCACCCCAGATATTTCTAAGAAAGTGAATGGCCAAGCTCATGTAGACTTAGGTGCTCGTGACGAAGAATTTACTTACACCATTGAAACTACAGTTCCAGAGAACGCAACTGCCTTCGGTATTACTGATACCCTGGTAGACGCTCTAGAATTCGTAGGGGATGCTTCCGCAGTCGTAGCAACAGTAGACGGCGAAACCATCACCAATGTGAAGATTGAAGGGCAAAAACTGTCTGTTGACTTAGACAAGCAACAAGTATTGAACAAGTTTGGCAAGGCAGTCAAGGTTGAATTCAAGGCTAAGATTAAAGCCGATGCAGACTTGACACCACACATTACTGCTGATGGAGTCAAAGTTCCTAACCAAGCAGGCTACGATATCAACAATGATCCAAAACTTCATAAAGATACCGAACCTGTAACGGTAACACCACCACCAACCACTCCTGACATCGAGAAGAAGGTTAACAACAAACTTGAAGAACTCCTCGGCAAACGTGACGAAGTCTTCACTTACACCCTCGACACAACTGTACCGGATAACGCGATTGCCTTCACAGTAACCGATAAACTGGATGCTGCACTTGAATTTGCAGGTAATGCATCTAGCGTTAAGGCAACTGTTGATAATCAAGCAATCACTGATGTGAAGATTGAAGGCGACCTCTTGACCGTCAACTTGACACAAGAACAAGCAGTCAAACTCCACGGTAAACCAGTACACATTGAATTCACTGCTAAGATTAAGGCAGATGCTAACTTGAACGTGAGTCCTTACCTGACCGAAGATGGCGTCAAGGTACCGAACAAGGCTCAATACACAGTTAACAACAACCCTAACATCAGCAAAGAATCTAACGTTGTACCAGTAACACCACCACCAACCACGCCTGATATTGAGAAGAAGGTTAACGGCCAAGTCCACGCTGACCTAGCTAAGAGTGACGAAGTCTTCACCTACACTATCAATACCACTGTTCCAGAGAACGCTACTGTCTTCGGTATCACCGATACCTTGGTAGACGCCCTCGAATTCGTAGGCGACGCAAGCAGCGTCACTGCAACAGTAGACGGCGAAGCCATTACCGACGTGAAGATTGAAGGTCAAACCTTGAAAGTCAACTTGGCTAAGACTCAAGTTGTCAACAAGTTCGGTAAGGCTGTCACAGTAGAATTCAAGGCTAAGATTAAGGCCGATGCAGACTTAACACCACACATCACTGCTGATGGTGTCCGCGTACCTAACCGTGCGTCTTATGACATCGACAATAATCCTAAGATCCATAAGGATTCTGAACCTGTAACAGTAACACCACCACCAACCACTCCTGACATCGAGAAGAAGGTTAACAACGCCTACGAAGCAATGCTTGCTTCCCATGACGAAACCTTCACCTACACCATCGATACCACTGTACCAATGAACGCGACTGCCTTCACGGTAACCGATACCTTGGTAGATGTACTCGAATTTGTAGATACGCCAACTGCAACGGTAGATGGCCAAGCTATTACCGATGTTCAAACAAGCGGTCAAACCTTAACTGTCAACTTGTCTAAGGAACAAGCAATTAACCTTCACGGCAAGCCAGTTAACGTAACCTTCAAGGCTAAGATTAAGGCGGGGGCTAACCTCAACCCTTACATCGTTGGCAATGCAGGTGAACCAGGCAACATTAAGATCCCTAACAAGGCTTCTTACATGATCAACAACGATCCAAACATCCGCAAGGATTCTAACGAAGTGCCTGTAACACCACCACCAACCACTCCTGATCTAGAGAAGAAAGTCAACGACGCAGATTCTGCTTACTTGACGGCTAAGGAAGAAGTCTTCACTTACTCCTTAGACACAGTTGTTCCAACTGCTGCTACTGCCTTCGCAGTCCTCGATAAGTTAGAACCAGTCCTTGAATTTGTTGACAAAGATCAAGTAGTTGCAACCCTTAACGGTCAAGTCTTAGACAATAGCCACATCACGATTATGGGTCAAACCATCCGTGTTGCCTTGACTCAAGAAGAAGTGACCTCAAATGCTGGTAAGCCAGTACACATTGAATTCAAAGCCAAGATTAAAGAAGATGCTGATTTGACACCTTACATGACTGGTCAAGAAGACCCTCGTGTACCGAACAAGGCTCAATACATCATCAACAACAATCCTGACTTAGTGAAGGATTCTAACGAAGTACCGGTTGTACCACCAACCAAGCCAGATGAACCAAACATCACTAAGGCTGTCAACGACCAAGACGCTTACCAATTGAAAGCTGTTAACGAAGAATTCACTTACACGATTACAACAGCTGTTCCTACGAACGCTCATGCCTTCAACGTAAGTGATACCCTCGAGCCAGTATTGGAATTCGTTGGTCAAGCAGAAGTATCTGCTAACTTCGCACCACTTGCAGACACTGATTACCAAGTTGTCCAAGATGGTCAATACCTCTTCGTTCAATTTAGTAAGGAATTCGTGAAGGCTAACGCCAACGCGCCAATCCAAATTAAGTTCAAAGCGAAGATCCGTGACGGTGCAGACCTCACTCCATATAACACGAGCGGCACTCCAAGTGTACCGAACAAGGCAAGCTACATGATCAACAACGATCCTAAGCTTCAAAAAGATTCCAACATCGTTCCGGTTACACCTCCAGGCCCTCCAACCACCCCTCCTGGTCAGAAGGAACTCTACACCGAGTCAGGTTCAACTCCTGCTAAGGAAAACAAACTTGAACTACAATCGGAGAACGAAGTATTCCGTTATGAAGTCAAGGCTAAGCAAGATTTCATTCCTGCTAACTCCTTCCATAAACAAATGAAGATCACGGACGTACTTGAATCCGTATTAGGCGTTCAACGTACAAGCATCAAGATCGACAGTGAGAAGGTGGATATGGACCAAGCTCTCCCTGAACTCAAAGAACTCAAAGACAAGTTGGAAGACAACGAGAAGAAACTCAAGAAACTGAAAGGTGAAGATGCCGCATCTTCTAGCGAATCATCTTCAGCTGCCCCAGTTGCTTCAGAACCTACCGTTGATCCAGCACTTCAAAATGCACGTGTAGCAGAACTAGAAGGTCAATTAGCTGCTGCTCAAGCAACAGCTCAAGAAAAAGCGCAAGCTCTTGCTGGCTTGAACGAACAATTAGCTGCAACTCCTGAAGATCAAGCAGAAGTTCGTGCTAACTTACAAGCTCAAGTAGAAGCAGCATCTGCTGCTCAAGCAGAAGCTAATGCCGCTGTTCAAAGCTTGACCGCTCAACTCGAATCTGCTCGTGCCGCTGCCCAAGCAGTAGCAAGCTCTAACTCTGTGATCACGAGTCAATTGACTCCAGAAGGTCAAGAAGAGACGCCAGAGCAAATTGCTGAACGCGTCAAAGGGTTCGAAAAACTCATCAAAGAACTCAAAGAACAAATCAAAGAGTACGAAGATGGGAAAGACTCACTTGATGCAGAGAAAGGTAAGAAATACCAAGCAATCAAGGACTTCAACGAAGCAATCGAAAACCGTGACAAAGTCACTGGCGAATTGACAGATGAGTCCATTGCTAAGTTAGGTGAACTCAAAGTAGAAGGTCAAAAAGTAACCTTCGAAATCACCAACGAGTATGTCTTGAAACTCCTAGAAGGTCGCAACATCCGTCTTGTAATCTACGCTCGAATCGTAGACCAAGAAGGCGCGAAAGCTGCTAAGTACTTAGCTGATCCGAACAACGGCTATGTACCTAACCAAGCGACTGTAGAGTTTGACCACACACCTGAAGTAACCAACATTGTGTACGTCAAACCTTACACACCACCAACTACCCCACCACAAACACCACCAACTCCACCAACCATCTCAATTCCACCAGCTAACCCTGGTCCAGAATTGCCAGCAACTGGTGAAGTTACCAACCTCGGTGCAATCCTCGCTGGGTTCCTCATGACCCTGGCAGGTGGGTACCTGACCTTCAGAAAGCGTAAAGACGCCTAATCTGACATGAGTCCTAAACAAGCCTCCCTTATGGGAGGCTTGTTTTTGTCTATAAAACACCAAATTAATCTTGTAGAAATCTTAAAGCAGTGATATAATACTAGATACTAGTAGTCTATAAGGAGGAAGTAACATGGTAGGGATAGTAATGAATGCGAAAGTTCAAGTGGAAAATAAAAAAGAGTTTTCAATACTAAAGAAACTGCTTTCTTCTGCAGATGAGAAAATTAATATCGAGAAAGTTATTCATGGGGAAGGTAGCAGAAAAATCGTGGTAAAGCGCGATTCTGATGTGAAGAGATAATGGAAAAACTGGATTTGGTCCCGATAGGTTCTGCATTAATCGGCGAGCAAGAGCTTAGAAGATTTAATTGTGGCAATCAGAATATCAATGACTTCTTGGTTTTTCAAGCTAGACAGTTTGACATAGATAATCGAGCAGCAACATTTTTGCTATTAAAGAAACAAGAATTATTAGGCTTCTATACATTGGTTGTTGGTGAACTAGAAGTTAAAAATACTGAAGAGCAATGCTTAATTCAGCGACCGTACGTCAACTTAGCTTATTTTGCTATTGATGAAAAATACCATCATAAAGGGTATGGTAAGGTTATGATGGGAGAAGTTTTTCAAAGTGTTGCAGTTATAAGCTTTTACGCGGGAGTCGAGATTATTTACTTAGAAGCTGTTGATGATAGTGTACAATTTTATGAAAAGTTAGGATTTAAACTATTTAAACCTAAGCGCAGACCAGAATTGATGCAATGCGATACCTCTAAAATAGAATTTCCAATGTTCATCACAGTTAAGACGCTATATCAAAACAATTACTATGGGTATCCGCAAAACTATGTAAGAAACACCATCGAAAAATAGGCATAATCTAAATAAGAAGTCATCTATCACAGGTAGATGGCTTCTTAATTTATTGCAGAAACCTTTTCCTACTGTCAGGAACCTACAATTATGTTATAATAGAAGTAATTTGAAGAAATAGAAAGGGGCACTCATTCGTGACCACGCAAAAACCTACCTATTATATTACAACGCCGATCTACTACCCAAGTGGTAAGTTACATATCGGGAACTCCTATTCCACCCTAGCCTGCGATGCCATGACGCGTTATAAGCGTCTGCAAGGGTTCGATGCTTTCTTCCTAACAGGGACCGATGAACATGGTCAGAAGATTGAACGCACGGCAGAGGGTCTAGGCGTAAGTCCTAAGCAATACGTCGACGAGATGGCCGACATCATTAAGAAGCTTTGGGCTCTATTAGATATTGACTATTCTCACTTTATCCGGACTACGGATGACTACCATGAGAAGGCAGTGCAAGATGCCTTTGAGCAACTCCTGGCCCAAGATGACATCTATCTAGGCGAGTATAGTGGTTGGTATTCCGTCAGTGACGAGGAATTCTTCACCGAGAATCAATTGGTTGAAGTTTACCGCGATGCAGATGGGAATGTGATCGGTGGGGTTGCCCCAACTGGTAACGAAGTAACCTTGGTTAAGGAAGAGTCTTACTTCTTCCGTATGAGCAAGTATGCAGACCGTCTGGTGCAATACTATGAAGACCACGCTGACTTCTTAGAGCCAGCCTTCCGCAAAACCGAAATGATTAATAATTTCATCAAGCCAGGTTTGGAAGATTTGGCGGTGTCTCGGACCACCTTCACCTGGGGTGTGCCGGTTAAATCTAATCCTAAGCATGTCATCTATGTTTGGATTGACGCGCTCTTGAACTATATTACGGCTTTAGGCTACGGTTCTGACGATACTAGCCGCTACAATAAGTACTGGCCAGCAGATGCCCATGTCATCGGTAAGGATATTTCCCGTTTCCACATGATTTACTGGCCAACCATTCTCATGGCCTTGGGCTTGCCGTTGCCTAAGAAGATTTTCGCCCACGGCTGGTACCTTATGAAGGAGGGTAAGATGTCCAAGTCTAAGGGGAATGTTATCTATCCAGAAACTTTGGTAGAACGCTATGGCTTGGATGCCACTCGTTTCTACCTCTTGCATGAAATGGGTGTCGGTAACGATGCGGTCTTCACGCCAGAAGGCTTTGTCCAATTAGTCAACTCAGAATTAGCCAATGACTTGGGTAACTTGCTCAACCGGACCGTTGCTATGATGAATAAGTATTTCCAAGGCCAAGTGCCAACCGAAGGCTTAGAAGCAACAGCTGTAGATGCCGACTATGATGCTTATGTTAAGGAGCAAATAGCGGCCTACTATCAAGCCATGGATGCTATGAGCCTGAGTGCAGCCTTGAGCCATGTTATGGCCATTGTCTCCCGTACCAACAAGTACATCGATGAAACCATGCCTTGGGTCTTAGTTAAGGAAGAAGCGACCCTGGGTCAACTACGGTCTGTCATGAACCATTTAGCTGAGGCTTTACGACTAGTGGCCCATCTGTCACGTCCATTCATGACTCAAGCGCCAGCTAAGATTTTCGAGCAATTAGGCTTGAAGGACCAAATGGACCTAGACTTCACGCAATTAGTCTATGGGGCCTTCCCAGCAGGCGCAAGCGTAGTGGCTAAGGGTACCCCAATCTTCCCACGCTTGGATGCAGAGGCAGAAGTGACTTATATTCAGGAAGCTATGGCAGCTGGCAAGCCAGGTGCTAGCCAAGCTAAGGTTGACGATCCAAATTGGGATCCAGAAGCCACTGAATTGGTTCACCGTGAAGTTGCTGAAGCCGAATTCGATGACTTCTTGAAGATTGAGATGAAGGTGGCAGAGGTCTTAGATGTTCAACCAGTTAAGGGCTCTAATAAACTATTACGCTTCCGTCTGGATGCAGGTGATAAGGGCCACCGCCAAATTCTATCTGGGATTGCTAAATTCTATCCAAATCCAGAAGAATTAATCGGCCGTAAGGTCTGCATCGTCTCTAACCTCAAGCCACGTAAGATGATGGGCTATGTCAGCCAGGGGATGATCTTATCCTCTGAACACGACGGCCAACTCCATCTCTTAGCAGCAGATCCAAATGCAACCAATGGCGCTTGGATTGGCTAGACGAGGTGACTAGCATGCCTTTATTTGATACGCACACGCACTTGAACGCCCAGCAATTTGCGGGCCAGGAGGCAGATTATATTGCCCGAGCCCTAGCGGCGGACGTGGGCTATCTAGCAGTGGTGGGATTTGATGATCCCACCATTGAGCGTAGTTTGGCCTTAAGTGCGGCCTACGATAACATTATTTCGGTAGTGGGTTGGCATCCGACTGAAGCCCACACCTACAATGACCAGGTAGAGCGTCGCCTGGAAGAGTGGCTAGAATTGCCTAAGGTTAAGATGCTAGGCGAGATTGGCTTGGACTACTATTGGGACACTGCCCCTTGGGATGTGCAAGCCCAGGTCTTCCGGCGCCAGATTGCCATTGCCAAGTCACACGGTCTGCCCATTACTATCCATAATCGTGATGCAACCGAAGACACCTATCGGATTCTCAAGCAAGAAGGCCTGCCGTCTGCGGGTGGCATTATGCATAGCTTTGGCGGGACAGCTGAAGAAGCCATGCGTTTTGTAGACATTGGCATGCATATCAGCTTCAGTGGGGTCTTGACCTTTAAAAAATCCGAGGCAGTTCGTCAAGCAGCGGCACTAGTGCCGGCAGAGCGTCTCTTGGTTGAGACCGATGCCCCTTATTTGGCGCCAGTGCCTAAGCGTGGCAAGCAAAATGAGCCAGCCTATGTCCGCTATGTGGCGGAGTGTCTGGCCCAGGTACGAGACATGAGTCTGGAAGAGCTAGCCAAATTGACGACTGGCAATGCCTGCCGTCTCTTCCAGTGGTGGCCTGAGGGGTGGGACCAATGAGTCAAGCCATTCCCCAAGAGGTAATTGTGGTCGAAGGGCGCGATGATACCAAACGCTTGATTGAGACCTTTGGCCCAACGATTAAAACCATTGAGACGGGTGGCTCGGCGCTAGAAGCGCCGGTCTTGGCTCAGATTGTAGAAGCAGCTAAGACTCATGGCATTATTGTCCTAACAGATCCCGACTACCAGGGGGAGCGCCTGAGACGTCTGGTGACCCAGGCGGTGCCAAGTGCTAAGCAAGCTCATATAAGTCGGGCGGCAGCCTTTGGCGGCCAAGGCAAGAGCCTGGGGGTGGAACATGCTAGTCCCCAAGAAATCCGCCAAGCCCTAAGTCAGGTCATGACCCCTGTTGAGGGGGACTTAGTGGCTTTAATTCCCATGGGCAGCCTGGCCCAGTGGGGACTGACCGCAGGCCCGGGCGCTAAGTCGCGTCGTCAGGCCGTCAGTCAGCACTTTAATTTAGGTTATACCAACGCCAAGCAATTGCAGCGTCAACTGCAACGCTATGGCATCGACCAGGCCAGCTTGGCAACTTTCGTTCAAGCCCTGGATCAAGCCCAAGGAGGGACCCGAGAATGAGAGATTTCCGGCCGATTGCGACGCCGACCCGTACGGTTGAGATTATGCGTCGCTTCGATATTCAAATGAAAAAGAGTCTGGGTCAGAACTTTCTAATCGAGCCCCGGATGTTAGAGAAAATGATTGAAGCTGGCCAAGTCGATGCAGATACCACCGTCATCGAGATTGGTCCTGGGATTGGCGCCCTGACCCAATACCTGGCTCACCATGCCAAGCAGGTCTTGGCCTTCGAGATTGATCAGCGTTTTGTGGGCATCCTGCAGGAAACCCTAGCAGACTGTGATAATGTCCAAGTGGTCCACCAAGATATCTTGTCTGTGGATTTCTCTACCCCAGAATATGCCTGGCTGCAAGATCAGTCCCGACTGGTCGTAGTGGCAAATCTTCCCTATTATATAACCACGCCTATTATCATGCGCCTGATTGAGAGCAATCTGCCCTTCCAGTCGCTAGTGATGATGATGCAAAAGGAAGTCGCAGAGCGGATGACAGCGGCGGTGGGTACCAAGGCCTATGGTTCTCTGTCTGTGGCCATTCAATTGGACATGGAGAGCGAGATTGCCTTCATTGTGCCTAAGAATGTCTTTATTCCTAAGCCAAATGTGGATTCTGCTGTGCTCAAGCTAACTCGCCGACCAGCACCCTTGGTCCAAGTCAGCGATAAGGAAGCCTTTCAGGCCTTTGTCCAAGCGGGCTTCAAGCAACGGCGCAAGACCTTATGGAATAACCTCAAGTCAGCTTATGTGCCAGACCTTCTTAGTGAAGACCGCTTGCGCCAGGTCTTCGACCAGGCGGGCATCGAGCCTAACCGCCGGGCTGAAAGTCTCAGCCTAATGGATTTCGCTGACTTAGAGGCTGCTTTCAAGGCACAAACGGCTAAAAGTTAACAAAAGGCGAACGTTGTCAGTTTTTTTTCAGGACAAGTTGCCGACCTTTCCTAGGTTAGTCTACCTAACTGTGCTATAATAGTAGGAAAGAGGTGAGGCTTATGCCAAAAGAAATTGCCGAGATTAAATCCCTCATGGATCAAAACATCGGCGAAAAAATTATTATCACCGTCCAACTCGGTCGTAACAAGAAGCGTACGCGCCGAGGCGTCCTGAAAGAAACCTATCGTTCTGTCTTCGTTGTTGATTTAGAGCAAGAGGCCAACACCCTAGGGTGTGTCTCCTATAGCTACTGCGATGTCCTAACTAAGGCCATCGACGTAGATTTTGCGCAATAGCCATTATTTTTTTAGCCAAGTGCTCCTGAGAGGGCCTTGGCTATTTTTGTGTCTAAAAGGCCCAAAAATCGGCCAAAACATCACCTAAAAGGTGAATAGTTATCGACTGGGTAACAGGGAAATCGTCATCATCCGACATGAAAACGAAAACATGCAAAAAGGCCAAAAAAACTTGAGAAAAGCCTTGATTTACAAGTATTCCTACGCTATAATAATGATTGTGCCTTAATGGGTACCAGTGTGCCCATCGCAGGACATACCCCCTCTTAGAAGCGGGGAAGACAGCTATGAAGCGAGAGGTTGCGACACACCCGGACGCTTTGCCACGGGCGGGTGAGGTTGGAAATTCTTGTGGAGCAAGTCATTTTATCAAAATTGACGAAGGAGGAAATCTAAATGGCAAACAAAAAAATTCGGATTCGCTTGAAGGCTTACGAGCATCGTGCATTGGATTTAGCAGCAAGCAAAATCGTAGAATCAGCACAAAGAACAGGAGCGAAGACAGCGGGGCCAATCCCACTGCCAACTGAGCGTTCTTTATATACCGTGATTCGTGCGACTCACAAATACAAAGACTCTCGCGAACAATTCGAAATGCGTACACACAAACGTTTAATCGACATCTTAGAACCAACTAACAAAACTGTTGATGCTTTGATGAAATTAGACTTACCTAGCGGTGTAGACGTAGAAATCAAATTATAATTTTAGAAAAATGGAGGTGTACTCATGACCAAAGGAATCTTAGGTAAAAAAGTAGGGATGACTCAATTCTTCACTGAGAACGGTGAATTGGTACCTGTAACTGTTATCGAAGCTACTCCAAACGTGGTATTACAAGTTAAAACCATGGAAAACGATGGCTACGAAGCGGTTCAATTAGGTTTCCAAGACTTGCGTGAAGTATTGTCAAACAAACCTGCTAAAGGTCATGTAGCAAAAGCAAATGCTACTCCTAAGCGCTTCATTCGCGAGTTCCGCGAAGTTGAGCTTGGAGAATATCAAGTAGGACAAGAAATCACAGTGGAAACTTTCGCAGCTGGCGACATCGTCGATGTGACGGGTACATCCAAGGGTAAAGGATTCCAAGGTGCAATCAAGCGTCATGGCCAATCACGTGGTCCAATGGCTCACGGTTCTCGTTACCACCGTCGTCCAGGTTCGATGGGTGGGGCTTCGTTCCCATCACGCGTCTTCAAGGGTAAAGGCCTTCCAGGTCAAACCGGTGGCGAACGCGTAACCATCCAAAACTTGGAAGTTGTAGCGGTTGACGTAGAAAACAACGTAATCTTGATCAAGGGTAATGTCCCAGGTGCCAAGAAATCACTCGTTGAAATCAAACAAGCAATTAAAACAGTTAAATAATTCGAGGAAGGAGGAACGAGTAAATGACAAAAGTAAGTTTATTTAAACAAGACGGTTCACAAATCGGCGAAATCGAATTGAATGCAGCTGTATTTGGGGTTGAACCTAACGAAGACGTAATCTTCGACGCAGTAATCATGCAACGTGCATCTTTACGTCAAGGGACTCACGCGGTGAAGAACCGTTCCGCAGTACGCGGTGGTGGCCGTAAGCCATGGAGACAAAAAGGGACTGGCCGTGCACGTCAAGGTTCTATCCGTTCACCACAATGGGTTGGTGGGGGTACCGTATTTGGTCCAACACCTCGTTCATACAGTTATAAATTACCAAAGAAAGTACGCCGCTTAGCGTTACAATCTGTATTATCTCAGAAAGTATTAGAAGGCAAGTTAGTAGTTGTTGATGAACTCAGCTTTGCAGCTCCATCAACTAAGGAATTCAAGTCAGTATTGAACAACCTTAAAGTAGATGCGAAAACTCTCTTAGTATTAGAAGGGACTAACGCCAACGCTTACTTCTCAGCACGTAACTTAGCTAACGTGAAAGTGATCGACGAAGGCAACGTGAACGTATTAGACGTTGTAAACTACGACACACTTGTCATCACTAAAGCAGCACTTTCAACCGTAGAGGAGGCTTTAGCATAATGCAATTATCAGAAGTAGTATTACGCCCAGTCATCACTGAACAATCAGTTGCTGGTTTAGACGAGAAAAAATACACGTTCGAAGTAGACCGTCGTGCTAACAAAACTCACATCAAACAAGCGGTTGAAGCAATGTTTGAAGGGGTTAAAGTTAAGAAAGTTAACACGATCAACGTTGACGGTAAAGCAAAACGCATGGGCCGTTACGCTGGTTTCACTCGCAAGTACAAGAAAGCAGTCGTAACCTTGACTGCTGAATCAAAAGACATCGAATTATTCGCTAACGAAGCTGAATAATCACCCAGAAAATGAGTAAGTAGGAGGGAATAAGAGTGGCGATTAAAAAGTACAAACCAACCTCTAACGGTCGTCGTAACATGACTGGTTATGATTTCAGCGAAATCACTGCATCTAAACCAGAGAAGACATTGTTATCTTCACAAAAACAAAAAGCCGGCCGTAACAACCAAGGTAAAATCACTGTTCGTCATCAAGGTGGCGGTAACAAACGCGCTTACCGTATCATCGATTTCAAACGTAACAAAGACAACGTAGTAGGGACCATTGCAACCATCGAGTACGATCCGAACCGTACCGCTAACATCGCCTTGGTACACTACGAAGACGGGATCAAGACTTATATCTTGGCACCAAAAGGCTTGAAAGTAGGCCAAAAAATTGAATCTGGTGAACATGCCGACATCCAAATCGGGAACGCATTGCCATTAGCAAACATCCCTGAAGGTACTGTAATCCACAACATCGAATTAAAACCAGGTAAAGGCGGTCAATTAATCCGTTCTGCTGGTACTAGCGCTCAAGTATTGGGTCACGAAGGTAAATACACTTTAGTTCGTTTGAACTCTGGTGAAGTTCGTATGATCTTATCAACTTGCCGTGCAACTATCGGGGTTGTTGGTAACGAACAACACGAATTAGTAAATATCGGTAAAGCCGGTCGTGCACGTTGGATGAGCAAACGTCCTGAAGTTCGTGGTTCCGTAATGAACCCTAACGATCACCCACACGGTGGTGGTGAAGGTCGTGCACCAATCGGGCGTAAATCTCCGATGTCTCCATGGGGTAAACCAACACTTGGTAAGAAAACCCGCTCTAAGAAAGCTAAATCTAGCAAGTTAATCATCCGCGGCCGTAAAAAATAATAGGCGCCGGTAACAAATAATCGAAGGGAGGCTTCATTGTGAGTCGTAGTTTGAAAAAAGGACCTTTCTGTGATGCGCACTTAATGAAAAAAGTGGAAGAGCAAGCAGAAAGCACAAAGAAACAAGTTATTAAAACCTGGTCACGTCGTTCAACCATCTTCCCTAACTTCATTGGTTTAACCATTGCCGTTTATGATGGCCGCAAGCACGTGCCTGTATATGTTCAAGAAGATATGGTAGGTCACAAATTAGGTGAATTCGTACCAACTCGTACTTATAAAGGTCACGCAGCTGACGACAAGAAATCTAAGAAACGCTAATTTATAGGAGGAAAACAAGATGTCTAACCAAGTTACATCTGCAAAAGCAGTTGCAAGAACAGTTCGCATTGCGCCTCGTAAAGTTCGCTTAGTCTTAGATCTTATCCGAGGTAAAAAAGTTGGCGAAGCAATTGCCATCTTAAAATTCACACCTAAAGCAGGTGCCCCAATCGTTGAGAAAGTTTTGATGTCTGCTATCGCTAACGCGGACCACAACTACGATCTTGACTTGGAAAACTTATACGTGAGTGAAGCATTCGCTAACGAAGGTCCAACCATGAAACGGTTCCGTCCACGTGCGAAAGGTTCAGCTTCACCAATCAACAAACGTACAAGCCACATCACTGTTGTGGTATCTGAGAAAGAGGAGGCTTAATCAATGGGTCAAAAAGTACATCCAATTGGTATGCGTGTCGGCGTCATCCGCGACTGGGACGCTAAATGGTATGCAGACAAGAACTTTGCTGAATACTTACACGAAGATTTAGCTATCCGCAAATTCTTATACAAGAAATTAAAAGAAGCATCAGTTTCTAACATCCAAATCGAACGTGCTGCTAACCGTGTGATTGTATCTGTTCACACTGCTAAGCCAGGTATGGTCATCGGTAAAGGTGGTTCCGAAATCGATGCAGTCCGTGCGGAATTAAGCAAATTAACCGGCAAGAAAGTCTTTATCAACGTTGTAGAAATCAAAGAACCAAGCTTAGACGCTAAATTGGTTGCTGAAGATATCGCACGTCAATTAGAAAACCGTGTGGCTTTCCGCCGTGCTCAAAAGCAAGCGATCCAACGTACTATGAAAGCTGGCGCTCAAGGGATCAAAACCATGGTATCAGGCCGTTTGAACGGTGCAGATATTGCGCGTAGCGAAGCATACTCCGAAGGGACTGTGCCACTCCACACCTTACGTAGCGACATCGACTACGCATGGGAAGAAGCGGACACTACTTACGGTAAGTTAGGAGTTAAAGTTTGGATTTGCCGTGGCCAAGTATTGCCACAAAAGAAAAACTCTGAGAAAGGAGGGAACTAATCAATGTTAGTACCAAAACGTGTAAAACACCGTCGTGAATTCCGTGGTAAAATGCGCGGAGAAGCTAAAGGTGGTAAACAAGTTGATTTCGGTGAATACGGCTTACGAGCTACTGAATCTCACTGGATCAC